>PDWI01000878.1_pt1 | contig 48832 bp, 38 predicted proteins | sample 1430891 | NCBI WGS metagenome assembly PDWI01 (sample SAMN01162508, study PRJNA174530) | Oral metagenome, whole genome shotgun sequencing project. | biome: Marine environment; feature: Marine mammal; material: Swab sample of the gingival sulcus; isolation source: swab sample of gingival sulcus...
GAAATTTACTATCATGATAAGTCAAAAAATATAAATAAAATATTAAATAAATTAGTATAAAATTAGTTTTTAAAAGTATTGTAAAAATTTGTAACATTTGCTATGCAATCCTTAAAGGTTTTGTTTTATCAATTAAGCTCTATTTTGAGTGGTTTGGATTAGTTAAATTGTAAATCATTCTCATATGCAAAAGCTAAACTAATCTTATAGTTTAAGCGTATAATAATGATAAAAATTTATTGACATTATAAATTTTTTTTTGTATAATTAGAGTTCAAAAAAGCCAAAAAAGGAGAAATTATGGCAAAATATCCAAAGGCGATTGGACCTTATTCGGTATATAAAGAGTGCGGAGACATGATTTATGCTTCAGGCATGCTTCCTGTAAATCCAGCAAATGGTGAGATTGAAAGTGATGACATTCAAGCTCAAACAAAACAATCTTTTGAAAACATAAAAGGTATGTTAGATGAGCTTGGTTTAAGCTTTGATAATGTAGTAAAAACTTTAGTTTTCTTAAGTGATATTAATGATTTTGTGCCAATGAACGAAGTTTATGGTTCATATTTCAAAGAGCCTTACCCAGCAAGAAGTTGTGTTGCAGTAAAAGACATACCAAAAGGTGCTAAGGTTGAGGTTGAGGTAATCATCAGTAAAAAATAAGGAGAGAAGATGAGCGAAAAAATGAGACCTATTTCATTTGAAAATCTACTAGATTGGTCTTTAGATGAATATAAAAAATATGGGTCAGTTTTCGGCGTAAGAAAGGAAAAGTTCTATAAAAACCAAAGTAAAACTAGTGTCGAGCTTTTTGGAGATAAATTAAGCTCAGTTGTTGGACCTGCGGCAGGACCAAACTCCCAACTTGCACAAAACATTATGGCCTCATATTTGGCAGGTTCTCGTTTTGTTGAGGTAAAAACCGTTCAAACTTTAGATGGCGAAGATTTAGGCAAATGCGTTCCTCGCCCCTGTATCAATGCTACTGATGAGTGCTACAATCAAGAATGGAGTACAGAACTCCGCGTTCCAGAAGCATTAGACGAATACATAAAAGCTTACATGCTAATTCATGTCTTAGCGAAAGAATTTGAATTAGCCGATAAAAAAGATTTTGCTTTCAATATGAGTGTCGGTTATGATTTAGAGGGCATACAGAGTAAAAAAATCGATGCTTATATTGAGGGTATGAAAGATGCTTCCAAGACAGAACTTTGGGGCAAATATAAAAAATTTCTAAGTGATAATTTACATAAATTTAAAAGATTTACACAAGATGATTTAGACGCCATGAGCCCTTGTATCGCAAGTGGAATTACACTTTCAACACTTCATGGCTGTCCTCCTGATGAGATTGAGCGAATAGCAAAATATCTTCTCGATAAGAAAAAAACTCATACATTTATCAAATGTAACCCGACGCTTTTAGGCTATGAATTTGCAAGAAAGCTCATGGATGATATGGGTTATAGCTACATCTCTTTTGACGATCATCACTTTAAAAATGATTTACAATTTGGCGATGCAGTAGCTATGTTTAATCGCTTGATCCCTTATGCAAAAGAGCGAGGTTTGGCGTTTGGACTTAAGCTTACAAACACCTTCCCTGTCCAAAAGAAAAATGGCGAGCTTCCAGGTGACGAGATGTACATGTCTGGTCGCTCACTTTATCCTTTGAGTATTTCACTAGCAAATAAAATTAGCCAAGAGTTTAAAGGAAGACTTCCGATCTCATTTTCAGGCGGAGCAGACGCTTTTAATGTAAAAGAGATTTACGAAGCTGGAATTTTTCCAATCACCGTTGCGACCACCATATTAAAACCTGGTGGCTATGAAAGACTTAAGCAAATGGCTTTAAAAGTTGAGCCACTTTTAAGCGGAAGATTTCATGGTGTTGATGTAGAGGGTGTTGCAAAACTTGCTCGTGAAGTAAGAGAACATAAAGACAATGTAAAAGCAGCTCGTCCTGTTGGAAATAGAAAAACAAAATCCGAGCTTCCTTTGTTTGATTGTGCAAAAGCACCCTGTAAAGACGGGGGTTGTCCGATAGAACAACAAATCCCCGAGTATCTACAAATGGTTGGAGAGAAAAATTATGAAAGAGCATTTAAGATAATTGCAACAGACAACTCATCTCCAGCGGTTTTATCTATGCTTTGTGATCATCAGTGCCAACACAAATGTACAAGACTTGATTATGATAGTTCGCTTGAGATTAGAAATGCAAAAAGATTAGCCGTTATTAACGCTATGGATAAGTTTAATGAAAAAACTGAACATGCAAATATCTTAAGCAAAAAAAGAGTAGCTGTCATAGGAGCGGGTCCTGGAGGTTGTAGTGTAGGACTATTTTTAAGAAGAAATGGCTTAAGTGTTGATGTATTTGAAAAAAGACAAACTCCTTATGGTATCGTTGCTCATGTAATACCAGAATTTCGTATTCCTATGGGTATGATTGAGCGTGATTTTGCTATGGCAAAAAATGCGGGAGTAAATTTTCACTTTGGTTGTGATGAAAATTATGACTTAGAAAAATTAAGAAAAGATTATGACTTTGTGATCATCGCAACAGGAGCGTGGCTTGAGCCAAGACCTGCCTGTAAAGAAGGGGCTGAAAATCTTTGGGGTGCATTGGATTTTCTAGAACAATCTAAAAAATCAAACCTTAGCTTAGATTTAGGCAAAAAAGTTGCGGTTTTAGGCGGTGGTAGTGTGGCTATGGATTGTGCAAGAAGTGCTTTAAGGACTCCTAATGTTGAAAGTTCATATGTAGTTTATAGAAGAACAGCTGATTTCATGCCAGCAGAACCTGAAGAGAAAGATTTAGCCCTTGAAGAGGGAGTACAATTTTTAGAATTAGTATCTCCTGCTAGCTATACTGATAAGATTTTAAAATGTGAAGTCATGGAGTTAGGCGAGAGAGACGATAGTGGAAGACTTAGCATAAAGCCTACTGGCAAATTTGTCGAGTACGAATTTGACACCGTTATAAACGCAACAGGAGCAAGAGTAGATACTTCAAAATTTGCACAAAACGGACTTGAGCTTAACGAATGGGGATACGCAAAAATAAACTCTCACAATGAAACAAGCAAGCAAAATGTATATATTTGTGGTGATTGTAAAGCGGGAGCTTCTACCATAGTAAGAGCTATAGCTGATGCGAAAAAAATTGCAAAAGATATCTTAAATAAATGCGGACTTGTTCATGACTTTGTAAAACATCAAACATTTAGTACTGAGCAATCTCTTTATCACAAAAAAGGAATTTTATCAAGAGCAAGAAAAACCGAATGCGACACAAACAGATGTTTAGCATGTGATAAGGTGTGTGAGCTTTGTGTAGATGTTTGCCCAAATAGAGCAAATGTACTTGTTAAAGTCCAATCAGGAACAAGAAATTTTGCAGATAGCCACCAAATACTTCATGTCGATGGCATGTGTAATGAATGCGGAAACTGCGGAATATTTTGCCCACATTCAGGACGCCCTTATAAAGATAAAGTAACAGTTTTTTGGACAGAAGAGGATTTTGTCGATAGTACAAATGTCGGCTTCTTAAGAGTAGGCGAGACAAGCTATCGCATACGAACAAAAGACCAAGAGATCATCGAATATACCTTAGGAGAAGATGGCATTGATGAGGGCTTAAAAGAGATGATAGTCGCTACAAATAAGCACTATGACTTTTACATGAATGAGGAAAGAATATGATTTTAATAAAAAATGCTAGAGTAGTTACTAGAAATGAAAATAATGATTTTATAGAAAATGGTGCCGTTTTAGTTGATGGCAAATTCATAAAAGAGGTCGGCACTACAGCTGACCTTGTTAAAAAATATCCAGACGCCGAGGTTAAAGACGCTAAAAATCGTCTTGTCATGCCAGGTTTCATAAATACTCACATGCATTATTATAGCACTTTTGCAAGAGGTATGAATGCTAAAAGTAAAGCTCCTAGTATGTTTGCTGAAATTTTAAATGGAGTTTGGTGGAAACTTGATAAATTACTTGATTTAGAGGGAGTTTATTATAGTGCTTTAATGCCAATGCTTGATCAAATTCGATTTGGAGTGACTTCTTCGATTGACCACCACGCAAGTCCATATGCAGTAAAAGGAAGCCTTTTCAAGATAGAAGAAGCGGCTCGTCTTGCAGGAGTTAGAAGTAACCTTTGTTATGAGATTTCAGACAGAGACGGAGAGAAAATAGCAAATGAAGGCATAGATGAAAACGTGGATTTTGCTAAGCATTGTAAAGAGTTAAATGATGACATGATAAAAGGCATGTTTGGATTTCACGCTTCCATGACCATTAGCGATAAAACACTAGATAGAAGTTTAAAAGAGGCCCAAAGTATTGGAGTTGGATTTCATGTACATTGTGCTGAAGGCATAGAAGATGTTGTTGATAGCATAGCAAAATATGACCAAAGAGTAATTGAGAGATGGTATAAAAGAGGCGTTTTAAATGATAAGTCAATTGCTGTACATTGCATCAATGTAAAAGATTGGGAAATCGATATGCTTCGTGATAGTAATGTAGCAGTTGTAACAAATCCAGAATCTAACATGGGAAACACCGTCGGTTTAACGCCTATGATAAATATGTACCATAAAGGTGTTTTGATAGGGCTTGGCACTGATGCTTACACGGCTGACATGATGGAGAGTTTAAAAGTAGCAAATTTCATCGTAAAACATGATGGAAAAGATCCGACATTAGGTTGGGTTGAGACTCCAAATATGCTTTTTGAAAACAATAAAGCCATCATGAATAGATTTATTGATCATGAAGTAGGCGTTTTAAAACAAGGTGCTTTAGCTGACATTATCATAGTTGATTATAATGCTCCAACTCCTATAAGTGGGGACAATATAAACGGACATGTATTGTTTGGATTAACTGGATTAAATGTTGATTGTACTATGGTTGATGGTAAATTTAGATATAATGAAAGAGAATTAGTCGGTATTGACTATGAGCAAATTTCAGCACAATCAACCGAGTGTGCTAAAAAAGTTTGGGCAAAATTATAACACATTAAGGAGGATATAGTTTAAGGTAAATACTTACATTGTTGCAAGTAAAAAGTTGGGATTATTAAATCCTTTATTAAGTCGTTTTTTCTTTAAATCCCACATGAAAATGTGAAATAAAGAAAGGACACTTTAAAATTTTTTCAAATTTAAGGTGTAGAAATGAAAGAAAACACAAATGTATCTAAAAAAGATTTGGTTTATCAGTTAGAAGGACGCCCTCCATTGAGTGTTGCAATTCCATTAGGATTACAGCATGTACTTTCAATGTTTGTTGGTAATATTACCCCAATTATCATAGTCATGGGTGCTATGAGCAAGACTAAATATGCAATCTCTCCAAGTGATGCTTTGCTATTTATCCAACTTGCAATGTTAGCATCTGGAATTGCAACTTTTTATCAGTTATATCCTATGAAAATAGGCGGTGGTTACAAAATAGGTGGTAATCTACCAATAGTCATGGGAACATCATTTGGATTTGTGCCAATAGCTAGTAGTGTAGGGGCTCAACATGGACTTGCAACTGTTTTTGGGGCTTGCTTACTTGGTGGTTTGGTTACCATTGGTATAGGATTTTTATATAAGCCATTAAAAAGAATTTTCTCTGAACTCGTCGTTGGTTCGGTTTTGATTGCTATGGGTATTAAGCTACTCGATCCAGGCGTTACATACTTTGCAGGTGGATTTGGTGCAAAATTTGGTGGAGATGGTTCTTATGGTTCGTATGAAAATTTAGGACTTGGATTTTTAGTATTTGCCTTAGTTGTGGGCTTAAATAGATTTGGTAAGGGTTTTGCTAAAATGGCAAATATCCTAATCGCTATCGTTGTTGGATATGTTGTGGCAATTCCAATGGGAAAAGTTGATTTCACAAAGATTATCGAAGCTGATTGGTTAGGAGTTCCTGTTCCGCCTATTGCTATTACTGATTTTGTATTTGAACCAAGCGTACTTGTTAGCTTTGGTGTTTTATCAGTAATTTTAGGAATTGAAACCATAGGAAATACAAACGGCATCACCATTGGTGCATTTAACAGAAAAGCAAAATCAGAAGAGGTTTCAGGTGCGGTTTTAGCTGATGGTTTAGGAACTATAACAGCAGGACTTTTAAGTGCTTTACCAAATACAGCATTTGGTCAAAATGCAGGTTTAGTTGCCATGACAAAGATTGTAAATAAATTTTGTATAGCCATGGGAGCCTTAATATTAGTTCTTGCAGCTTTTATTCCAAAATTTTCAGCAATTTTTCAAACTATTCCTGATCCAGTATTAGGTGGAGCGATTTTACCTATATTTGCTATGATTATCGTAAATGGTCTTAAGCTCATAGGAAGAGCTGGATTTAGTGAACGAAACATGATGATTCTTGGTATCGCATTTGGTTTAGGCTATGGCTTTGGCTCTTTTCCTGATGCAACAAAATTACTTCCTGAATGGATAAGATGGATGTTTAAAGATACTATGGTTTGTGTTTGTACGACAGCTATGATTGCAACTTTGGTTTTTCCTGAATCTAAAGAAGAGATAGAAAAAAGAGAAAAAAGAGAAGAAGCTATAGAAAATGCAGGATAATTATGGGGCTTAAAAGCCCCATAATTCATTGTTTGTACGAAAGGAAAATTATGCAAAACAAAAATGAAGTAGTAGGAAAAAGCGTTATTAGATGGGACGCTTATGCAAAGGTAACAGGTAGAGCTGATTATACCGATGATATTCCATCAAGAAAAAAACTTTACGGAAAAGCAGTTCGTGCTACAATTGCTCATGGTTATGTAAAGAGTATGGATTTTAGTGAGGCTTTGAAGGTTGAGGGGGTTTTAAAGATAGTAACTCCAGATGATGTACCACAAACGAGATTTTCAACTGCAGGTCACCCTTACAATATCGGCGAAAAGCACGATAGATATGATAGACAAGTTTTAACAAAACATGTAAGATTATACGGAGATGAGATAGCAGCAGTTATCGCAGAAACTGAACTCGCAGCCACAATTGCAGCAAAAAAAGTAAAAGTAGAGTATGAAGAGTTACCATTTTATCTTCAGCCTGAAGATGCTATGGTTGAAGGTGCTGCGATAATTCATGAAGATTTACCTAGCAATGTTATGGCTCATGCGACTATGAATCATGGAAACATAGAAGATGGTTTAAAAGAGGCTGATTTTGTTTTTGAAGATGAATTTTATGTTCCACAACAGCAACATTGCCATATGGAACCTCATGTAGCCTGTGCTTACCAAGGCTCAGATAAAAGGTGGGTAATTACAAGCTCAACTCAAATTCCTCACATTACAAGAAGGGTTTTGGGTGAAGTTTTTGATATGCCTTGGAGTAGTTTTAGAGTCATTAAGCCCTTTATTGGTGGTGGTTTTGGAAACAAACAAGATGTTGTACTTGAGCCATTAACCGTCGCACTTTCAATGGCAATGGATGGAAGACCTGTACAAGTATCACATACAAGAGAAGAGTCTTTAGCATTTACTAGATGTCGCCACTCCATGAAATATAAAGCAAAGATAGGCATTAGCAAAGATGGATATTTAAAAGGTCTTGATTTGCAAGTTTTCTCAAATAAGGGTGCTTACGCTTCTCACACCGTTGCTGTCGGTATGAAAGGTGGCGGAATGCTTTTATCTTTATATAAAATTCCAAACATGAGATATGATATTTACACCGTTTATACAAACACAGCAGTTTCAGGTGCTATGAGAGCTTATGGAATACCACAAGTTACTTTCATGATAGAAAGTTTTATGGAAGATATTGCGAAAAAAATGGGATTTGACCCTTATGAGTTTAGAGAGAAAAACCTAGTGCAAAGAGGCGATAGAAATCCATTAAATGGCGTACAAATGAATACAATCATGCCTCATGAAGTTATGGCAAGAGGTAGAGTAGCATTTAAATATGATGAGAAAAAATTAGCCGCTAAAAATTTTAAAAACACAGACAAAAAAAGAGGCGTTGCTTTTGCAAACTTAGCTTACAATACAAGTGTTTGGCCTCATGGCATCGAAATAGCAGGTGCAAGACTTATCTTAAATCAAGACGGACGCATTAAGATAATGTTAGGTGCTACTGAAATTGGGCAAGGAAGTGATACTATATTTTGTCAAATGGCAGCTGATATTATTGGCGTGCCTTATGAGTGGGTATTTGCTGATGCCATTACTGACACTGACACTGCTCCATTTGATACAGGCTCATACGCATCACGCCAATCATTCGTAACAGGTCAAGCAGTCAAAAAAGCTGCACAGGATTTAAAAGCTAAGATTTTAAAAGCAACATGTAAATTTAACGAAGGCATCAAAGCAGACGAACTTGACATAATAAATGGTGATATCATTAGCACTAAAACTGATGAAGTTGTCATGAGCTTAAATGATTTAGCGATCTATAGCACTTATGACTGGAACATGGCAAAACAACTTAGTCGTGCTGAAAGTTTAGTAGGTGAGGCTAGTGTTACGGTTCATAAAAATGCGTATTGTCACGGAGCAACTTATGCTGAAGTTGAAGTTGATATTAAAACAGGACGAATTGATATTTTAAGTATCATGAATATCCACGATAGCGGAAGAATTTTAAATCCACTTCAAGCAAGAGGTCAAGTTGAAGGTGGAATGGGCATGAGTATTCCTTATGCTATGGGTGAAGAGCTTAGATATGATGCAAAAACTGGTAAGCCATTAAATAATAATTTGCTTGATTATAAAATGCCAACGGCTATGGATTTGCCTGATTTAGATTGTGTGTTTATGGATAATTACGATGATTTAGGACCTTTTGGAAACAAATCATTAGGAGAAAATCCAATGTGTGCAACTGCTCCAGCTATTAGAAATGCCGTCTATGACGCGATTGGTATAAAATTTAATAAACTTCCAATTAAACCAGAAGATATTATTACAGCATTAAAGGAGAAAGAATGTATCCAATAAAATCTTACACAGAAGCAAAAACAACAAAAGAGGCTATTGATATTCTTGCTTCAAATGAAAATGCTATGCTTATTGCTGGTGGAACGGATGTTTTAATTAAAGCAAGAGAGTTAAAAAGCGGTTATGTTGATAGAGATTTAGTAGGCATTACTAGAATTGAAGAGATAAAAGGCATCACGCTTGATAGCGATGGAAATATCTTAATAGGTTCTGCAACTTGCTTTTATGATATTGAGACAAATCCTATCATACAAGAGCATTTTAGCATTGTTGCACAAGGCGTTGGTTTAGTTGGTGGTCCGCAGATTAGAAACACAGGAACAATAGGTGGAAATGTCTGTAATGGTGCGGTTTCAGCGGATTCTATGCCAAGTTTAGTAACTGCAAATGCCGTGATGATGATAGAGGGTAAAAACGGCAAAAGAGAACTTCCGATTAGCGAATTTTACATCAAACCAGGCGTTGTTGCACTAAAACAAGATGAGATATTAACTCATGTAAAAATCACTAAGCAAAACTATGAAGGCTACAAAGGCAGTTATTTAAAATTTGCCCAAAGAAAAGCTATGGATATCGCAACTATCGGCTGTGCGGTACTTTTGAAACAAAAAGACAACAAGATAGAAGATATCCGCATCGCATTTGGAGTTGCTGGTCCAAAACCAATCCGTGCAAAACAAGCCGAAGAGTTCGCAAAAGGCAAAGAGCTAACTATCGAAAATATCAAAGCGATTTGTGTATTATGTACTAAAGATACGATGGCAAGGGATTCATGGAGAGCGTCAAAGCTATTTCGTGAAAACTTAATAACTGAACTTCCAATCAAGGCTATTAGAAGAATTTTAGGAGAAAAAGATGCTTAGAAAAATAAGTTTTGAATTAAACGGACAACATAGATCGGTAGAAATCGATGACAGAGAATCTTTACTAGAAGTCTTACGATATCGCCTTGAGCTAACTGGTGCAAAAGAGGGCTGTGGAGTTGGCGAATGCGGTGGTTGTACCGTTATCGTCGATGGTGCAAATGTGGATAGTTGTATCTATCTTGGTGTTTGGGCTGATGGTAAAAAAGTTACGACCATTGAAGGAATTGAAAAAAATTCAAAAACTTTAAGTCCATTGCAAGATAATTTTATAAAAATGGGTGCAGTCCAGTGTGGTTTTTGCACACCAGGTCTTGTCATGAGTTCAACCGTTCTTTTGCAAAGACATAAATTTTTAACAAGAGAGCAGATTAGAAGAGGCATTTCTGGAAACCTTTGTAGGTGTACAGGTTATCAAAAAGTAATTGGTGCGATTGAAGAGACTGCGAAAAGTTAGCATGAACTTTACTAAAGCGTTTGGTTTTAACTCTCATGAGAGTATAGCTATCATCGGCTCTCATGGGAAAACCTCGCTTTGTTATTTACTATCGTGTGAGAGTAGCCACAAAAAAGTTGCTCTCACAACTTCTACAAAAATGTTTAAAATCTCCCCGCAAGATTTGCAAGTACAAAATTTTTATGATTTTTATGGCAAAGATTTACCAAAAAAACTTTTCAATGGCGTAAGTGTTTTTGGTGAGTTTTATAAAGAAGATAAAATTTCATCTTTAAATTTGCAAAATTTAGAGTATCTAACAACGATTAGCGATATACTTATTTACGAGGCTGATGGCTCAAAATGTAAGCCTTTTAAAGCTTGGAAGCAAAACGAACCTGTGATAATTTCGCAAACTAGCGTAATTATTGGTATAATTCCGATTAATTTTATTGGACAAAAGGTAAGTGAAGATTTGATACATAGATTTGAGTTATTTAAGCAAAAATTTCAAGTGAGCCTTTATGATTTCATAGATGAAAATTTGTTTGTAAAAATAGCAAATGAAATGTTTTTAAAAGCACCTAAAAATGCAAGAAAAATTCTGTTTTTAAATCGCTTTGAAAGTATTCATGAAAAAAGTCTTAAAATAATCGCACAAAATCTTTCAAACATCGAAATTTACGCAGGTTCGATAAAAAATAAAACTATAAAGAGAGTAAAATGAAAATAGACGCTATTTTAATGGCGAGCGGAATTTCAAAACGATTTGGCGAAGATAAAGCATTTTTGCTCTACAAAAACACTACATTTATAGAAAATATTTTAAACACACTTTATTTGTCAAATGTCTCGAGCGTAAAAGCTGTGATAAATCCTAAAATTTATAAATTTTTAAGCGAAAAAACTTTGCATGACAAAATCGAACTTATAAAAAATGAAGAGTATTTAAGCGGTCAAAGTGCAAGTATAAGGCTTGGAGTTAAGAGTTGTGAGAAGTGCGATGGCTTTATGTTTTTATCGTTTGATCAGCCACTTTTGAGTGTCCAAACGATAAATGAAGTGATTAAAAATTTTGAAAATGGCAAAATTATAGTGCCAAAATATAATGAAAAAAACGGACTTCCTACTATTTTTGATAAAAAATTTACTCATGAATTAAAACATATCAAAGGTGATATTGGCGGAAGAGACATTATAAAAAAGCATATACAAGATGTAAAATTTTTAAACATACAAAATGCTCATGAGGGTTTAGATATCGATACAAAAGAGGATTTTTTAACATTAAAGGATATGATTTGAAAGAGCTTGAAAGACAAATTATCGCTTGGAGAAGAGAGTTGCATAAATATCCCGAAATTTCTTTTTGTGAACATAAAACTACTGAATTTATAGAAAAAACCTTAAAAGAGATTGGCGGTTTTGAGATAGAAAAATTAGCAAAAACTGGACTTGTTGCAACTTTAAAAGCTAAAAAACCAACAAAAAAAACCATAGCTTTTAGGGCCGACATAGATGCACTTGAGCTTGAAGAGAGTAATGAATTTGAATATAAAAGCCAAAACAAAGGTGTCATGCACGCATGCGGTCATGACGCTCATATGGCCATTATGTTAGGTTTTGCAACGCTAATCAAAAAGCATCAACAAAATTTAAATAAAAATATAAAAATTATTTTTCAACGAGGCGAAGAGATAGCCCCTGGTGGCGCCTTGGAGCTTGTAAAAAATGGCGTCATGAAAGATGTAGAGATGATTTTTGCTCTTCATCTCATGCCAGGCAAAAAGAGCGGAAGTATTAGTATAAAAAGCGGGGTTGCGAGTGCAAATAAAAACACTTTTGACATTTTTGTAAAAGGCAAAGGTGGTCATAGCTCAGCTCCGCAAAACTGCATTGACCCTATTTTGATAGCATCTTCAATTGTACTAAATATGCAATCCATCGTCGCAAGAAATATCGACCCATTTAGCTCAGGTGTGATTTCAGTGGCTAGTTTTAAAAGCGGAAGCGAGTACGGAGTGATTCCGCAAAACGCTCACATAACAGGGGCAATACGAAGTTTTGATGAAAATGTAAGGGAAATTTTAAAACAAAAACTTACTTTAGTGGCTGAAAATACCGCTCATGCACTTGGGGGAGAGGCGGAAGTACGATATAGTGATTGGGATTATAGTGCTATTTATAATGATGAGAAAATTTGCGAAAAATTGTACGAAATTGTAGAGAAAAATTTTGATAAAAACACTTTGATAAAAGATAAATTGCCCCAAAGTTTTAGTGAAGATTTTAGCGAATATTTAGCAAAAAGCAAGGGCGTGATGGTTTGGCTTGGCATTGGAGAAAATGCTCCAAAACTTCACAATCCAAACTTCAATCCAGACGAAAATGCTTTTATAAATGGCACAAAGTTTTTTTACGAAGTTGCAAAGGAGTGGGCAATTGAGAGATAATTTAGTCTTAATTAGAGGTGCAGGAGACATTGCCACAGGAATTGCCGTGAGATTATTTAATAGCGGATTTGAAGTTGTCATGAGCGAGATAAAAAAGCCTAGTTCCATACGCCGAAAAGTCTGTTTTAGTGAGGCGATTTATGATAAAAAAACACAAGTTGAGGGGATTGAGGGAGTAAGGGCGGACAATTTTGAAGAGATAAAAAATATTTTATCAAAAAATAAAATTGTAGTTTTTGAAGATGAAAAAAACGAACTTTACAAAATTTTGCAACCCGATGTTGTAATTGATGCGATTTTGGCTAAAAAAAATTTAGGAACTCACATAAAAATGGCTAACATCGTCATAGGCGTTGGACCTGGATTTGAGGCGAAAATTGATTGTCACTGCGTGATTGAAACAAGCAGAGGTCATGATTTGGGACGAGTGATACACGCTGGAAGTGCTAAAAAAAATACAGGCATACCAGGAATTATCGCAGGAGTTAGCAAAGAGCGAGTGATTTATAGCCCGTGCGAGGGCAAAATACAAAATATAGCAAAAATCGGCGACTTAGTTAAAAAAGGTGACACTTTAGCAAAAATCGGCAAAACCGAAGTAAAAGCCACGATAGATGGCGTTTTGCGTGGGCTTATAAGAGATGGATATGAAGTAAAACAAAATTTTAAAATCGCCGACATTGACCCACGAGAGAATGAGCAAAAAAACTGCTTTAGCATATCGGATAAAGCAAGAAGCATCGGTGGTGGCGTACTTGAAGCGATACTTAGCCTAAATTCTTAGATACAATATGGCATATTAAGAATAGATGAAATAAATTTCTGTTAGAATTTAAGAAGAAATAAATCTTGCATAAAAAGGAAAATCTATTGAATAAAAAAACTGCACCACAAATAAGTAATTTATCAACATATATAAGTTTATTTAGTAGTGCTGGAGTAGGTTGTTATGGTTTTAAGAATAGTGGTTTTGCATGTATAGCAACAAATGAACTCTTAACAAAACGATTAAAAATCCAAACATATAATCAAAAATGTAAATACGAAACAGGCTATATCGATGGAAGTATAACAGATGAAAATGTAAAAAATCGAATCTTTAACGAATTAAATTTTTGGAAAACAAATCATGAAGTAAAAGACCTTGATGTATTGATTGCTACACCACCTTGTCAAGGAATGTCCGTAGCAAACCATAAGAAAAAAAATGAATTAACACGAAATTCGTTAGTTGTGGAATCTATTAAAATCACAAAAGAAATACTTCCTAAATATTTTGTTTTTGAAAATGTAAGGTCTTTTTTAAATACGATTTGTACAGATATTGACGGGATAGATAAAAGCATAAAAAATGCAATAAATCAAAATCTTGCAGGAGATTATAACCTGCTTTTTAAGGTTGTAAATTTTAAAGAATACGGCTCAAATTCAAGCAGAACAAGAACTTTAGTTGTAGGTATTAGAAAAGATATGCAAAATATTTCGCCTTATGATATTTTCCCAAAAAAGAAAAAAGCAAAAACATTAAAACAACTCATTTCTGATTTACCAAGTTTAACAAAAATGGGAGAAATATCTGATGATATTTTCCATTCTTATCGTGAATTTGATACCAGAATGCTACCGTGGATTGAAAAATTACAAGAAGGGCAATCTGCATTTGATAATAAAGAAGCCGATAGAATACCGCACCGAATTATTGACGGAATAAAAGTTTTCAATAAAAGTAAAAATGGAGATAAATACGCTCGTTGGTATTGGGATAGAGAAGCACCTTGTATTCATACAAGAAATGATATTTTAGCAAGTCAAAATACTATCCATCCAAGTGATAATAGGGTTTTTTCTATTAGAGAATTAATGCGATTTATGTCTGTTCCTGATGCTTTTCAATGGTCAGATATTGGCGTGGAAGAGTTAAGTAAACTAACTTATTTAGAAAAAAAAGCATTCTTAAAAAAAGAAGAATTAAATATCCGTCATTGTTTAGGGGAAGCTGTTCCAACAGGTGTTTTTGAAAGTATTGCATCAAATATCAAAAAAATATCTAATAAAAAATCTATTTCCCTATCTGAAATAAAACAGTTAGAGCAAGATTTTGATTTAAGTCAAAAAAATAATTTAATAAAACTTATTGAAAATAATTTTTCTAATTATTCATTAGAAGATATTTTTTTGATTGCTGAACATTCAAATTCTCAAAGACAAAAAACATCAGCTTTTTTCACAAGAAAAGACATTGCATTTTCTGTTATTAAAGATTTACCAGAGTTAAAGAAGAAAAAGAAAATTAGAATTTTAGAACCATCTGTTGGAGTTGGTAATTTTATTCCTTTATTATTTGATAAATACCAAAATAAAGAAGAAGTAATTATTGATGTTTGCGACATTGACAATAATTCATTAGAAATTTTAAAAACTATTTTAAAGAAATTAAAAATACCAAAAAACTTTAAAATTAATTTTAAAAATATAGATTTTTTATTATGGAATTGTAAGAGTAAATACGATATTGTTGTTGGAAATCCACCCTATGGGAAAGTTACTAAAAATAAAGAACTTCTAGAGCAGTATAAACTTGATGTTTTAAACACTGATACAAACAATATTTTTTCATTTTTTATTGAAAAATCATTAAAATTAGGTAAGTATGTCTCTTTAATTGTGCCGAAAAGTTTACTAAGCTCACCTGAGTTTAATAAAACGAGGTTAATTTTAGAAAATTCTAACATATCAAAAATTTGTGATTATGGAGAAAAAGCTTTTAAAGGTGTAAAAATAGAAACAATTAGTTTTCTCTGCTCTAATTCTAAGATAAAAGATGATATAGTTATAGAAAGCTACATTACAAACATTTATAAAATTGAAAAAAAATCTTATATATTTTCAAAGGAATTTCCGTATTGGTTAATATATAGAAATGAAAATTTTGACCAAACTGTTTCAAAAATGAAACTCGATATTTTTAATAGTTTTAGAGATAGACAGATTACAAAATCTATCACAACAGACAAAGGAAAAATACGAGTTTTAAAATCAAGAAATATTGGTTGTAATGAAATAAAAGAAATAGAGGGATACGATTGTTTTATAAATGAAATTGAAAATTTGGTAGTTTCAAAATTCTATAATCAAAATAATGTAGTAATGATACCTAATCTAACTTATTACCCAAGAGCAAGTTTTTTGCCCAAAAATACAATTGCAGATGGTTCGGTTGCTTTATTAACCTTAAAAAATGGAAGTCGCTTACCTACAAAGGACGATTTAGGTTTTTATGGTACAAAAGAGTTTGAAGAATATTACAGGGTTGCAAGAAATTACGGAACTAGGTCTTTGAATATCGACAACAACTCAGTGTTTTTCTTTGGCTTATTAAAGGAGGGTATGTTATGATAGAACTAATACAAGAACATTTGCAAAGTATTAATTTTGATGTTAGACTAACAAAAGATGCAAGGTTTATGGATCAAAAAGTTACACCTGATGTTTTGTGTATCATTGCTGATTGTGTATTAAACTTTGATGCTGATAGAAATATAGAATTTACAAAAGATGATATTTGGAACGACAACTATTTCAATACTAATGTAAAGGCTATTTTTAATAAGCCCAACGCTCAAAATGAAACAACACGACAAGAATATGATAAATTCACTTCTCAACCATTGAGAACATTAGCCTATGCGGGTGTTTTAGAAATGCGTAAAGAGAAGAATAAAAACCTGTATAAAATAAAAAATCAATCGTTTCTTGAGTTTATAGCAATGAAAGAGAGAAATGCCTATGTTTTTCTTTATCATTATCTTGTTAAAGTTTTGTCTGACAGCAACATTTTACGGTTTTTTGAAGATTTTAAAAATAAATGTATTAGCAATACGGTTACAAAAGAAGACTTTCAAGATTTAAAAAGTCGTTTTCAACGATTTATAATAGGAAATACTTCTATAAATGGAAAGACAGAAGTTGATAGAATTTTCCCTAAAATTTTAAATGTATATGCTTGTGAGAACAATATACAAGGTACAATAAAAGGAAGATTATCAAAAAATCAATTTTATTATACAGATTTAATGTACAATCGTCCAAATTGGAGAGATGTTGACAAAAATAAAGGTATTTCAAGAGCAGAAGCCATTGTCGAACATGAAAGTTTAATGACTGAACAAAACGAGGTTTATTCTGGCTACCAAGTTCAAAAGGCAATGAACATGATTCGTAAAATGTATCAAGAAAGTGAAGTTAAAGACCAATGGGCAAATGGAGAAGCAACACAGATACATCATATTTTTCCAAGAGCAGATTTTCCAAAGTTGGCTCACTATTTAGAAAATTTGATTAAACTAACACCAACACAACATTACACAAAAGCACACCCAAATAATAAAACACAAGAAACCAATAAGGATTATCAATTAGTTTGTTTATTGGCAAAATCGGATAGTATAGAGCAATCTTTAAATCGTGGAGAATTTATTTACAGAAAAGAATCTTTTATTTATGTTATAAATACAGGCTTATCTGAAAATTTAGAAGTTAATCTGAATTTTAGACAAATAAAAAGAGCATTAACTAAAATATATAATTCTAATTAAAAAGGACAATAACATGGAAGAGCAAATTTTACAAAAAGTTTTAGAATGCGTTAAGGCAAATGAGCCAGTTGCATTGGTGACTTTGACGCAAGTCAATGGAAGCACGCCAAGAGATTCTGGTTCAATCATGGCAGTTTTTAATGATGGGAACTCTATCGGTTCGATTGGTGGAGGCAAGATCGAATTTGCCGTCGTTCATGAAGCTTTGCAAGCACTTAAAAGCGGTCAAGATAGAAAATTTTCTCATGAGCTTACTCCAAATGGGGATTTAAAAATGGAGTGTGGAGGAAGTGCAAAAGGGTATATTAAAATTTTTGGTATCAAAAATAGACTCATCATAGCAGGTGGCGGTCATGTAGGACAAAAAGTGCTAGAGCTTGGGAAATTTTTAGGATTTTATTGTATTGTAGTTGATGATAGAGCCGAATATAGCAACAAAGAAGAATTAAAAATAGCAGATGAATTAATCATTGATAGCTATAGTGAAGTGACTAAAAACATACAAATTGATGAGCATACTTACATAGTAGTGGCTACAAAAAGCCATTTAGATGATATTGATTTTACAAAGACTATTTTAAATTCACCTTGTAAATACTTAGGTGTAATTGGAAGTGCAAGAAAACATAAAAGCATTAAAAAGACTTTGATCAGCGATGGTTTTAGCGAAGAACAAATCTCAAAAATGTATGGACCAATTGGACTTAATATATCAAATCAGCTTCCTGAAGAGATAGCTTTTAGCATTTTAAGTGAAATTTTACTTGTTAAAAATAGCGGTAAATTGGAGCATATGAAAAATTTATAAAAAGATTGTGATAAAAATTTATAAAGATAAAAATTTATCACAATTTAAGTAAAAAAGTAGTAAAATAGAACTCAAATTTATATACAATGGTGGGAAAATCTACTAACCACCAAAGAATATGTTAGAGCTTTTAGGTGCAGTTAAGTTTTATCTTAGATATGATAAAAACATAAGTTCGACATTAGACTTGTGTTTGACTTAAATGCTTAAATCATGCCAATTTAAATGATTAGTGCATATTTTAATGAAATTTATTGATTACTTTAAGGTGTATAGTAATGATTTAAATTGGTAAATATCAAAATTATTGAAAGGAAAAGATATGGATTTTGAAGCTATTAAAAAGGCAGCCGAGGGCTATCGTGCTGACATGACTAAGTTTTTGAGGGAAGTTGTTAAATTTCCTGGTGAAAGCTGTGATGAGAAAGCACATGCTAATAGAATCTTAGAAGAGATGAAAAAAGTTGGATTTGATGAGTGTGGCATTGATAAGTTAGGAAATGTTTATGGTTACATGGGCACAGGTAAGACATGTATCGCTTTTGACGGACACATTGACACCGTTGGCATCGGTAACCGCGATAACTGGACATTTGATCCGTATGAAGGTTATGAGAGCGATACTGAGATTGGTGGTCGTGGTGTAAGTGACCAACTTGGTGGCGTTATTAGTGCTGTTTATGGTGCTAAAATCATGAAAGATTTAGGACTTTTAAGTGATAAGTATAAAGTGTTAGTTTATGGAACCGTTCAAGAGGAAGATTGTGATGGTATGTGTTGGGAATACATCATCAAAAAGCTTGGCATTAGGCCTGAATTTGTAGTTTCAACTGAGCCAACTGATGGTGGTATTTACAGAGGTCAAAGAGGAAGAATGGAGATCTTTGTTGAAGTAAATGGAATCTCATGTCACGGCTCTGCACCTGAACGTGGCGACAACGCAGCTTATAAAATGTCTGAAATCATGCTTGACATTAAGCAGTTAAACAACAACGGATGTACAGAGAGTACTGACATCGTTGGTCTTGTTAAAATGCTTGAACCAAAGTGGAATCCACAATGGAAAGAAGCTAGATTTTTAGGAAAAGGAACTGCAACTGTTTCTCAAATCTTTGGTGCGTCTCCTAGTAGATGTGCGGTAATGGATTATTGTAAAATCTCAATTGACAGAAGAATGACAGCGGGTGAGACATGGCAAAATTGTTTAAAAGAGATTGAAGAGCTTCCATCAGTTAAAAAATATGGTGCAAAAGTTGGAATGTATGATTATGATGTTCCTTCATACACAGGCGAAAGATACCCGATCGAGTGCTACTTCCCAACTTGGGTAATTCCAGAAGATCACAAAGTCACAAAAGCAGTCGAGGAAGCTTACAAGAGCCTTTATGGTGAAGAGAGAATTGGTTCAAAAGAGACAATCGAAATGAGAAAAGCTAGACCATTAACTGATAAATGGACATTTTCAACAAACGGCGTTTCTATCATGGGAAGAAATGAAATTCCTTGCATAGGTTTTGGACCTGGTGCTGAAGCTGAAGCTCATGCGCCAAATGAGAAAACTTGGAAAGATGACTTAGTTGTTTGTGCAGCAGTTTATGCGGCAATCCCAACAATTTATACAAAATAATAACAAAAAATTTGGCGGACTTCGGTTCGCCTCATGAAAAAAAATTACAAAAAAGGAAACAAAACATGGCAAACATTAATTTTGAAGCGATATTGGCTGATTTAAAAAAATTAGATTATTCTAATATGTACAACAATGACTTTTTACTCACTTGGGAGAAGACTTTAGATGAGTTAAAAGCAACTTTTGGTGTAGCAAACGCTCTTAGAAATTTAAGAGAGAGAAATATCTCAACTAAAATTTTTGAAACAGGTTTAGGTATCTCACTTTTTAGAGATAACTCAACTAGAACTAGATTTTCTTACGCATCTGCTTGCAACCTTTTAGGCTTAGAAGTTCAAGATTTAGATGAGGGAAAAAGTCAAATAGCTCATGGCGAAACTGTAAGAGAAACTGCAAATATGATCTCTTTCATGGCTGATATCATCGGTATTAGAGATGATATGTATATAGGCAAAGGTAACACTTACATGAGAGAAGTATCTCGTGCTGTTAGAGAAGGTTATATCGATGGAAACTTAGAACAAACTCCAACTTTAGTAAATCTTCAGTGCGACATCGATCACCCAACTCAATCAATGGCAGACGCACTTCACCTAATCCGTGAATTTGGTGGAATCGAAAATTTAAGAGGTAAAAAAATAGCTATGACTTGGGCTTATTCTCCATCTTATGGTAAGCCTCTTTCTGTTCCACAAGGAATTATCGGTCTAATGACTAGATTTGGAATGGATGTTACTTTAGCTCATCCAGAGGGTTATGAGATAATGCCAGAGGTTGAGCAAGTTGCAGCTGCAAATGCGAAAGCAAGTGGTGGTAAATTTACAAAAACTAACTCTATGGCAGAAGCATTTAAAGATGCTGATATCGTATATCCAAAATCATGGGCACCATTTGCCGCTATGGAGAAAAGAACTGACCTTTATGGTAAAGGTGATTTTGATGGTATCAATAAACTTGAAAAAGAGTTATTGGCTCAAAATGCTAAGCATAAAGATTGGGAGTGTACTGAAGAGCTTATGGCTAAAACCAAAAATGGTTCAGCACTTTATATGCACTGCTTACCAGCTGATATCACAGGCGAGAGTTGTAAAGAGGGCGAAGTACAAAAGAGCGTATTTGATAGATACAGAGTTCCAATGTACAAAGAAGCAAGTTTCAAGCCTTATGCAATAGCTGCTATGATTTTCTTAGCAAAATGCAAAGACCCAGTTGCTACACTTAAAGCACTTGAGCAAAACGGAAAAGATAGACTATTTAACGCATTTTAATTTAAAGCCGTCATTAAGGCGGCTTGGAACTACTAAGGAAAAATATGAAAACAATAGAAATCGTAAAAAATGAAAATGCGAGAGCAGACAAAGAAAAGACAGAACTAAAAGATTTTGATAGTGCTGTGATGGGCGAGGTTAGAAATTTTCACAAAACTTTGCCTGATTATGAGCCAACTCCGCTAGTGGATTTAAAGGCATTAGCAAAGCAACTTGGTGTTAAGCAACTTTTAGTAAAAGATGAAAGTAAAAGATTTGGCTTAAATGCTTTTAAAGTTCTTGGTGGCTCATATGCTATGGGAAAATACATTGCAAATACTTTAAACATGAACATGAATGACTTACCATTTGATGTCATGATTTCAGATGAAACTAAGAAAAAACTTGGTGATGTTACTTTTGTAACTGCTACTGATGGTAACCATGGTCGTGGCGTTGCTTGGACCGCAAATAGACTTAAGCAAAAAGCGAGAGTTTATATGCCAAAGGGTTCAGCTCAAATGAGATTTGACAACATTGCAAAAGAGGGTGCTTATGTAGAAATTACAGACCTTAACTATGACGATGCTGTTAGAAAAGGAAATGCTGAAGTTGAAGAAAATGTTGCTAAGGGCAACAACTATGTAATGGTTCAAGACACTGCATGGGAAGGTTATGAAGAGATTCCTTTATGGATTATGCAAGGATATGCAACTATCATGAGTGAAGTGCTTGAGCAAATTGGCGATACAAAACCAACTCATGTTTTCGTTCAAGCTGGCGTTGGTTCATTTGCTGGTGCTATGCAAGGACTTTTAAGTAAAAAATTTGGAAAAGATAGACCAGTTGTAGTAGTTTGTGAGCCTCATGGAGCAAATTGTATTTATACTTCATTTAAGGCAAATGATGGTAAACCTCACAATTTAACTGGAGATTTGACAACTATCATGGCTGGACTTTCATGCGGAGAGCCTTCAACAATTAGTTATGATATCTTAAAAGATTATACAGATTTTAGTGTATCTTGTGATGATGCTATAGCAGCTCATGGTATGAGAGTACTTTCAAATCCGCTTTGTGGAGATAGTAGAATAATTTCAGGTGAGTCTGGTGCAGTTGGCTTAGGACTTGTATCGACTTTACTTGATAAGGAAAAAGGCTTTAGTGATATAGCTAAACAGATCGGTCTTGATGAACATTCAATTGTTCTTTGTGTAAGCACAGAGGGTGATACTGATGTAGATGGATTTAGAAAAGCGGTTTGGGACGGACTTTGCCCTAGCGTGTAAATTTGTTGATTTCTAGCCAAAAGAGTGGCTAGAAATCTTAATTTAACTAAATTTAAAGCTAAGTTTGGTTAAGTTAGGATTAAAATGAAAGGTATATCATGAAACTCATTAAAAATGGAACACTAGTTACAAGTGCTAAAGTGTTTAAGTCTGATATATTGATAGAAAATGAAAAGATAAAAGCCATCGGTTTAAATTTTAATGAGAAAGATTGTGAGGTTATAGACGCAAGTAATTGTTTGGTTTTTCCAGCTGCAGTTGATGTGCATACTCATTTTGATTTGGATGTTGGTGGCGGAGTAAAAAGTGTTGATGATTTTACTCAAGGAAGTATTTCGGCTGCTTGTGGAGGGGTTTGTACCATAATAGACCACATGGCATTTGGTCCAAAAGGTTGTGCTTTGACTCATCAGCCTCATGTTTATCATGAAAAAACTCAAAATAAAACTTATATAGATTATTCCTTTCACGGCACAATTCAGCATGTAAATGATGAAATATTAGCTCAAATGCAAGATTTAGTCGATATGGGAATTACGAGCTTTAAGCTTTATACGACTTATGGATTTAAGTTAAGCGAGAGTGAAATTTTAAGTATTTTACGCCGTGCTAGAGAGCTAGGAGTTACCATAACCGTTCATTGCGAAGATGATGATATGGTTAGTTTTGCAAAAGACGAACTCATTAAAAACGATAAAATTTTACCAAAATACCACCCAAAGAGTCGTCCTGACCTTTGTGAAGAAGCAGCGGTACAAAATCTAATATCGCTTAGCAAATTAGTCAATGGCTCAAAACTTTATGTGGTACATCTATCCACAAAAGGCGGACTTGACGCCTTGATAAAAGAGAGAAAAAATCAAAATAAAAATATTTTTGTAGAGACTTGTTCTCAATATTTAGTATTTGATGATAGCGTTTATGAAAATGATAATGCTCTAAAATACACCATGTCCCCACCACTAAGAAAAAAAGCTGATATTGAGGCTTTGTGGGAAGGGATTAGAGATGGATTTGTAGATGTCATCGCAACAGATCATTGTCCATTTAATCTTGCAATCGAGAAACAAAGAGGTAAAGATAGTTTTTTAAAATGTCCAGGCGGTGCTCCTGGAGTTGAAGAGAGATTTAGAGTTGTTTATACCGAAGGCGTGGCAAAGGGTCGCATAAGCTTAGAAAAATTTGTCGAAGTCATGTGCGAAAATCCAGCACGAATTTTTGGAGTTAAAAATAAGGGTGCTTTGTTGCCAAATTATGATGCAGATATTATCATATACGACCCAAATAAAAAACGAGTATTAAAGCATAGCGAACTTCATGGAAGCGTAGATTATAGTTTGTATGATGGATTTGAGATACAAGGTGAGATTAAAAAGGTATTTTTAAGAGGTGAAATGATAGTTGAGAATAATACATTTTTAAAAGAGTGTCCAAGTGGCAAATTTTTACACAGAGAAACAAAATAACAAAGGAGAGAGAATGTCTGAAGCTAATAAATTAGATAAAAACTATAAAATGGCTGAAGTTTATAGATTGGACATAAATGGTAAAATTTATGAAACTACTAAGGTCAAGCCTTTACTTAGATATTTAAGAGATGATTTAAAATTAAAATCAGTAAAAGATGGCTGTAGCGAAGGTGCTTGTGGAACCTGTACCATCGTAATAGACGGCAAGGCTGTAAAATCTTGTGTTTCAACCACTAAACGAGCAGTTGGCAAGAAGATACTAACTGTTGAGGGCTTAAGTGAATTTGAAAGAGAAGCCTTTGTATATGGTTTTGGCTCTCAAGGTGCTGTTCAGTGTGGATTTTGTACTCCTGGCATGGTTATGAGTGCAAAAGCTTTACTTGATAAAAATTCAGATCCAAGCGAAGATGAGATTAAAAATGCACTTAAAGGAAATATCTGTCGCTGTACAGGCTATACGAAAATCATAGGTGCTATTAAACTTGTTGCAAAAATTATTCGTGAAAATGGTGGTATTGATAAGAGTTTAGAAGAAGGAGATGGTTTTGGCGTAGGAAATAAAAACGCCATGAGGCTTGATGCTAGAGAAAAAGTTTTAGGCACAGGTATCTATCCAGATGACCTTGAGCTAGACAGAGAAATGCTCCATGCTTCAGCTATAAGAACCAAATATCCACGAGCAAAAATTTTAAACATAGATTTTAGCAAAGCTCTTGAATTAGATGGCGTAAAAGCTGTATTTACCGCAAAAGATGTGCCAAACAACAAAGTAGGTCATATTCAGCTTGATTGGGATGTCATGATTGATGTTGGCGATATTACTAGAAGTAAAGGCGACGCAATTTGTGTAGTAGTTGCAAAAAGTGAAGATATTTTAGAAGAAGCAAAAAAATTAGTACAAATTGAATATGAAGAGTTAGAACCCGTTAGAAACTTATTTGAAGCAAGAGACGAAAATGCACCGATCATACACGAACATGCCAAAGGTAACTTATGTCAAAGTCGTCATGTAACAAGAGGAGATGCGAAAACTGCATTAAAAAATTCAAAATTTGTTGTAACTCAAACTTATGAAACTCCATTTACCGAACATGCATTTTTAGAACCTGAATGTGCGATCGCATATCCATATAAAGATGGTATTAAAATTTTATCAACCGATCAAGGTGTATTTGATACAAGAAAAGAGACCGCTATCATGCTAGGCTGGGATCAAGAGAAAGTTGTAGTTAAAAACTTACTTGTTGGTGGTGGTTTTGGCGGAAAAGAGGATATGTCAGTTCAGCATTTAACGGCTTTATGTGCGGTAAAATTAGGATGTGCTGTTAAAATGAAACTTAGCCGTGAAGACTCTTTGGCATTTCATCCAAAAAGACATGCTATGGTTGGAACTTTTACTCTTGGATGCGATGAAAATGGAATTTTTACAGGACTTGATTGTGAGATTAATTTTGACACTGGTGCTTATGCATCTTTGGCTGGTCCTGTACTTGAGAGAGCTTGTACTCATGCGGTTGGACCTTATACCTATCAAGATACTGATATTAGAGGATTTTCATATTATACAAATAACTCTCCTTCTGGTGCATTTAGAGGTTTTGGTGTTTGTCAAAGTGCCTTTGCTATTGAGCAAAATATAGATCTTTTAGCTCAAAAAGTAGGCATTAGTCCTTGGGAAATTCGCTATAAAAATGCCATTGAACCAGGCAAAGTTTTACCAAATGGACAAATTGCGGATTGTTCTACTGCTTTAAAAGAGACGCTTGAAGCTGTAAAAGATGTTTATGAAAAAAATCGTGGAAGAGCAGGAATTGCATGCGGACTTAAAAATTCTGGTGTTGGCGTTGGACTTCCGGACAAGGGTAGAGCAAAACTTAGCATTAAAAATGGAAAAGTTGAGCTAAAATGTGGAGCAAGTGAGATAGGGCAAGGTTGTTTTACTATTTTTGTCCAAATATGTCATGAAGCTACAAAGATACCACTTAAAAACATTATAAATGTTGGTTGTGATACTGAAATAGTACCTGATAGTGGTACAACTTCAGGCTCAAGACAGACTTTAATCTCGGGCGAAGCCGTAAGAATGGCATCAATTGAGCTTAAAAAAGCCTTAGATGAAGTTGGCGGGGATTTGAGTAAGTTAGAAGGTAAAGATTATTTTGCAGAGTTTTTTGATCCAACAGATAAGTTAGGAAGTGATAAGCCAAATCCAAAATCCCATGTTGCTTATGGTTTTGCAACTCATGTAGTTATACTTGATGATGAGGGAAAAGTCAGTGATGTTTATGCTGCTCATGATAGCGGAAAAGTGATCAATCCAATGGCAATGGAAGGACAAATTGAGGGTGGAGTTGTAACTGCTTTAGGATATGCTTTTACAGAAGATTGGATATTAAAAGATTGTGTTCCTACTCAAAAATATGGCAAACTCGGTCTTTGGAAAGCTACTGATGTGCCAAAAATACACTGCATTTGTGTTGAGAAAAAAGAGCTTTTAGATTTTGCTTATGGTTCAAAAGGAATTGGAGAAATTTCTACCATTCCAACTGCTCCTGCTGCTGCTTTGGCATATTATGCAAAAGATGGCAAATTTAGAGCTAAACTTCCTATAGAAGATACTTACTATTCTAAAAAGAAAAAGCCTAAGAAAAGTTATTGTGAATTAGCCTAAAAAGTGGAGAAAATATATTCTCCACTTCAAAATTAAGTTTTAATTTTAAGATTTTATTTAGATTTTAGATAAATTTTATTACAATATAAATAATTTTTACAAAGGATAAAAGTTGGATAAGCTAAAAAAGAGAAGTCTCTCAAAATTGGTTGAATTTTTAGGTGAAGTTTTAGGCGAAAAGTATGAGATAGTACTTCATGATATTAGCGAACACGGCAGTAGTGTGGCTAGTATTGCAAACAATCATATCAGCAATAGAGACGTAAGTTCTCCTTTGACTGGTTTTGCTTTGGAATTACTTAAAGATAAAGTGTATGAAAAGCAAGATTATATAATAGGCTATAAAGCCATGACAAAGCAAGGTAAAGACATACAAGGCTCTACTTTTTTCATAAAAGATGAAGATAAAATTACGGGAATGCTTTGTATTAATTATGATAATAACGAGTACAAAGATTTAGCTGATAAGATACTAAATTTAGGTCAAGTTAAACAGCATATTATCGATCAAACACAACAAAATCATATAGCAAATATAGAAACCGTAGAATATCTTTCAGAATCAATCGAAGATATAATTGGTACGATAATCGAGCCATCTCTCTTAAATGGAGATACGATTTTAAAACCTGAAAAAAAACAAGAGATTATCAATGCACTTTTTGATAAGGGAGTATTTAACATTAAAGGTGCGGTATTAAATGTCTCTAAAATTTTAAATATGTCCGAACAAAGTGTTTATAGATATCTTAAAAAAGTAAATGGCTAAAAGTTATAAAAATATAAATTGAATTTTATATTTTTATAACTTAAATCATGTATAATGAATTGTTTGGCAACGACCAAATAATCAAAAAAGCCCCTAGTTTAGGGAAAACAAGGATACATTCATGAATGCACTGAGAAATTTACCTAAAGTTGATAAAATCATATCTCTTAAATTATTTAAAAATTTAAATAAAACCATTGTTACGCAAATATCAAGGCAACAAATTGAAATTTTAAGAGAACAGATAAAAACAGGACAAATAAATAGCATTGATGAAGAAAAACTCATAAACGATATTTTAAACGAGTACAAACAAAAAACAACATCTTCTTTAAAACCTCTCATAAATGCAACTGGAGTGATTTTACATACAAATTTAGGAAGAGCAGTTTTAAGTGAAGAAATTTTTTTAAACACTAAAGATATCGCTTGTAGCTATAGTAATTTAGAATTTGATACGCAAACAGGAAAAAGAGGACAAAGATATACTCATGTAAGTAAGCTTTTTAAAGTTTTATTAAATTGCGAAGATGTTTTGGTGGTAAATAATAATGCAGCGGCTGTATATTTGGTGCTAAATACATTTGCAAAAAATAAACAAGTCATCGTGTCTCGTGGTGAGCTAGTTGAGATAGGAGGAAGCTTTCGAGTCAGCGAAGTCATGAAGCAAAGCGGGGCAAAACTCAAAGAGGTAGGTACGACAAATAAAACAAAATTAAGTGACTATGAAAATGCGATAAGCACAAAAACGGCCATGCTTTTAAAAGTACATAAATCAAATTTTGTCATTAAAGGTTTTAGCGAAGAAGTATCACCACATGACTTAATTAATTTATCAAAAAAATATAATTTGATTGATTATTACGATGTTGGTGGAGCGTATTTAGATGGTTTTCATGATGACGAATTGGATTTAAGAAAGATTTTAAAATCAAATCCATCTCTTGTTAGCTTTAGTGGTGATAAGCTTTTTGGCAGCATACAAGCAGGCATCATTGTAGGCAAGTCAAAACTGATTAAACAATTAAAACAAAATCAACTTTTGCGAATGTTTAGGGTAGATAAAATTACTCTATCCTTACTTGAAGCATCATTACAAGCGTATTTAAAGCAAGACTTTAAACAAATTCCAACCTTGCAACTCATACAACGAAGCGAACAAGAGCTTAGAAATATGGCATTAAGTGTAAGTAAAGATTTGCCAAAAGATAGTCATGAGATTATTAATACAACTACTTTTGTTGGTGGCGGAACGATGCCTGATAAAACATTTTCAAGCATAGCCTTGCATATCAAAGGTGATGCGAAAAAATTACAAAAAAAATTTCGTGAAAGTGGAGTGGTGGGTAGAATTGAAAATGAGAAATTTTTATTAGATTTTAAAAGCATCTTAAAAAAAGATTTAAATTTACTTAAAAGCATTTTAAAAGAGTTATCATGAAGTATCAAATCATAGGAACAGCAGGCCATATCGATCATGGAAAAAGCTCAATCATTAAAGAACTCACTGGATTTTGGGGAGATGAAAGTAAAGAGGAGCAAAGGCGAGGTATTACGATTGATTTGAGTTTTTCGTATCTTAAAAATGATGATACCACCTTAGCTTTCATAGATGTTCCAGGACATGAGAGTTTGGTATCGACCATGATAAGCGGGGCTTTTAGTTTTGCTACTTGCTTGTTTGTTGTCGATGTAAATGAGGGCATAAAAGCTCAAAGCAAAGAGCATTTAGCGGTCTTAAAATATGCAGGACTTAAAAGTTGTATCATCGTCTTAAGTAAGTGTGATTTGTGTGAAAAACAAAAGATCTTAAAGCAAAAAGAATCTATTAAAAAAGAGGTGCAACGTTTTGGCATTGAGCCGTTTGAAGTTGTAGAAGTTAGTATTTATGATAAAAAATCAATCAAAAATTTAAAAGATATTTTGTTTAATTTAAAACCGCAAAAAAGCCAAATAAAAGAAGTTTTTCAATGTTATATCGACAGGGTTTTTAATATCAAAGGCACTGGACTTGTAGTAACAGGTAGCATTTATGAAGGAAGTGTAAAGGTAGGTGATAAGCTTTGGGTTAGCGAGAAACAAAAAGCGTGTGAAGTGCGAGGAATACAGCTTCATGAAAGTCAAAGCGAAATGGCTTTTAAAGGGCAAAGAGTAGCGTTAAATTTAAGTGGAATTGATGGTCTGAAAAAGGGATATTTGCTTACTAAAAAAGGCTATTTAAGAGGCTTTAAACACATAGATATCTACCTTCATGATAGCGTAAAACATAACTTAGAAGTGGTTTTTTGTATTGGAAGTAAAAAGGTAAATGGTAAAATTTTAAACTTAAGTGAAAATTTTGCATCTTTTGTTTGCGAAGAAGAGATTTTTTGCAAGTTTAAAGATCGATTTGTGATTTTGCAAAATGGTTTAGTTATCGGTGGCGGAATTGTTATAAATCCCATCACAGACCCGATTAAAAAGCTAAATAAATTACCGATCTTAAAAGCACTAAAACAAGATGATTTTAAAACTGCTTTTAGGCTTTTAAGCAGTGCTCATAAGCAAGGTTTTGGGATTATTAGTTCTTATCAAAGGTTTTATTTAAGTCACGAAGAGATTTTAAATATCATAAAAGAGCTCGATGAGGTTTTTTTAGATGAGCAAAACTTAGTCGTGTATCCAAAATCTTCCATACAAAAAGTACAAAATCTCATTTTTGCAATTTTTAAAAAAAATCCAAATGCCTTAATTTCGCCAAATAGCTTAAAATATAAATGGATTAGTAAAAAATTAGCCTTGCAAGCCTGTGAAAATTTAAAACAAGAAAAAAAGATTACTTGTATAAATGGATTATGGGTAAAAGTTGGAGTTGATTTTAAAAAACTTGAGCAAAATATAGAACATAAAATTTTTGAATTGATACAAAAAGGCGATATTTCGCCTTTAGCTCCATATAATATTTATGAGTTTTTAGATATTGATAAAAAAGTGGGTGATAAAGCTTTAAAAAAGCTAACAACAGCTAAAAAAGTTGTACGATTAGAGCATAATTTTTTTGTCTCAAGCCTTGTATTATCAAGCGTTATGAAGCTTTGCAGAGAGCTGATAAATATTCACGGATTTATCGATATTAAACTCTTAAAAAATAAATTAAATTTATCAAGAAAATATCTCATTGCTTATTTAGAGTATTTAGATAAATTTGAAGATATCATAAAAATTGATAACAAAAGAGTGTTAAAGCGTTAATAATTTACATTTGATTAAAAATTTTTAAGTACAATTCACTACATTAAATTTAAAAGGAAAAAAATGAAAAAATATCTAATAGCAGGGGTAGCTTTAAGCACTTCTTTATTTGCGGCAAATAATGCAAAGATTATTGATTTTTTTAAAAATCAAGTTCCAAAGGAAGTAAAAATTGAGGTTGTTAAGAGTGAAAAACTGAAACAATTACCAAAATTTGAACTAGTAACCATCAAGCTAAGTGAAAAAGAAAAGAGTCAAGAGATAAAAATGTTTTATCAAGACGGCGTTTTAATCCCAGAAATTATCAATCTAAAAACAAAAAAGCCTATGATGGCTGAGATAGAAAAAGCATCAAGACTACAAGCTTTGAAAAGAATCTACTCAAAAGAGAGCGAAAATAGCATCATAAAATTAGGAAACGATCCAAAAAAAGAGACTTTAGTTATTTTTACAGACCCAGAGTGCCCATATTGCAGAAAAGAGTTAGGCGAAGTCGAAAAAAGATTAGAAAAAAACAATCTCAAATTAGTCTTAACGACCGTTCATGGAGAGAGTGCATTAAAAAAATGCTCTTTAGTCTATAAGCATATGTATAACGCTAAAAACGATGAAGAAAAGATCAAAATCCTAAGAAAATACTACTCACCAGATGTAAATATCACAGGCGAGCAAGTCAGCAAAGAAGAAGTAGAAAAAATGCTTAAATTTAAAGAAAAATACATGAACTCAGGTGCCATAAAAGGCGTACCAGCCGTTTTCAAAGAAAAAGACATAAAATAATTTTTTAAAAGCTTTACGCACCAAGTCTTTATGTGTGTAAAGCTTATTTTAATAACTTACTATAAACTCAAATCATAAAAATAAAGCATAAAATATGCATTTTTTTGCTACAATTCATGATATTTATTCGTAAAGGCTTATATGTGATAGACCTAAAAAGCAAAGATATGCAAACTCAAAAACTGCATGAACTTCAAAACTCTAAAGAATTAAAAAATATTTTTCCTGAGATTTTTGAAGATGGCAAGATAAATATAGAAAAATTTAAAAGCATACTTTTTGGTTTTTGTAATGAAAAAATAGAGCATTATAGTTTTAACTGGAGTGGTAAAAGTGAGTGTTATAAAACCATAAAAGAGCCATCGAACCTTACATTAAAATGTGATGATGATAAAACCGTGCCTGATGGTGATAATGTTTTTATCGAGGGTGATAACTTAGAGGTTTTAAAACTTTTGCAAACTTCATATCATAAAAAAATAAAAATGATATATATCGACCCGCCTTATAATAAAGATAAAGATTTTGTATATTCTGACACTTGGGGCGATACTATCACAAACTATCTTATCCAAACTGACCAGCTTTGCGATGAGGGTTATACATCTACAAAAATATCAAGTAGCGGAAGACGACATACAAACTGGCTAAATATGATGTATCCACGACTTTGGCTAAGTAGAAACTTACTCAAAGATGACGGAGTTATATTTGTAAGTATCGATGATGATGAAGTGGCAAATTTGCGAAAAATGATGGATGAAATTTATGGGGAGGAGAATTTTGTAGGGTGCTTAAAGTGGAAAAGAAAAAAACAACCATCGTATCTGCATGGACAAATTGCAAAAGTTGTTGAGTATATTTTAGTATATGCTAAAAATATAGATAACTTAGATAAATTGTCTATTGATAAGCGAACCGATAGCAATACTAGATTAGATAACGCTACTAATCTAGTATCTGATAGATTAATAAGAAAAGGTGTTAGAGTAAAATTACCAGAAGATATTAAAATCATAAAAAAAGGTGTTTATAAAAATAAAACTATGAGTACCGAATACTTATCTGACGTATTTATAGAAAACAGATTAACCCAAAATGATGTAATAGTAAAAGCAAAATTTAGGAACAAGCAATCCGATATTGACTTATTTGTAGAAAAAAAAGTTTTATTTATAACTAAAAACTACGGTTTTAGACGAGACTTACTTGAAAAAGAAAAAGAAAAGAAAAAATCAATAACCGATTTATTGCTTGATTGGGGAGATAATCAAGATAGCGATAAAGAATTAGTAGAGCTATTCGGAGAAAATAAACCTTTTGACTATTCAAAACCTAGTCTTTTGATAAAAAATTTAATTAAAAGTGTTACTTTAAATAAAGATGACATAATCCTCGACTTTTTCGCAGGAAGTGGCACAACGGCACAAGCGGTTATGGAGTTAAATAAAGAAGATAATGGAAACAGAAAATACATCTTAGTTCAACTTCCCGAACCAACTGACGAAAAAAGCGAAGCATATAAAAACGGCTATAAAAAAATAAGTCTCATCACAAAAGAGCGAATAAAACGAGCCATCAAAAAACTCGGAATTAAAAATGGCTTTAAATCCTACTATCTTGATAGCTCAAACTTTGCTGTTTTTAAACAGATGATAAAAAGTCCAGAGACAAGCTTTGAAGATATCATAAAAATGCTAAAAATGAGTGTATTTAATAGAAACATCTTCACACAAAATGCAAAAAATTTAGACATAGTTTATGAAGTAGGACTAAAAAACGGCTTTAGCTTGAGTGCAGAGCATGAAGAGATAAAAACAGATAAATATAATTTTATGAAGCTTCATGAAGAACAAAAAGAGGTATATTTTTGCTTTGATGACGAAATAAAACTTGACATAAAAGACTACATACCCCAAGAAACAAAACTTATCTGCATAGATAATGCCCTTGATGATGAGATAAAATTGAATTTAAGAGAATATATAGAGTTGGAGACTTTGTAAGGAGAAGTTAAATGGTAAAATTTACATTAAATAATATTGGATTAATTAAAGATACACAAATAGAATTAAATAATTTTACTTTTATATGTGGAAAAAATAATACAGGCAAAACTTATGTTACATATTCTATTTATGGATTTTTATATGTTTGGAACGAAATAATTGACTTTAACATAAAAAAAGAAGTTCTTGATGAATTAGAAGAGAATGGATTTTGTAGAATAAATCTTAAAGATTATGAAAAAAGTTATAAAAGTGTTTTAAAAAAACTATCTAAACATTATGCTTCAATGCTCGATAATATTTTTAGTGTAGATAGTGAATGGTTTAAAGATAGTGAATTTGATGTAAGTATAGATGATTTTAGTCTTGATATTGCAAAAGAATATAAAAGCAAATTAAATACATTTAAAAAAGATATTTTGCAAATCAAAAAAGAAGAAAATAGTGAGATATTAGAAATTTCAACATTGGGTGCAAAATTAAATAATGTAATTCCTCATTTTATTTTAGAACAAGGGATTAATAAATCTTTGGGAGCAATTTTCTTTTCAAGATATTTTCAACATCCTTTTATAATTACTAGTGAAAGAACCGGAATATCTTTATTTTATAAAGAATTAGATATTAAAAAAAATATAATGGTTGAGCATATAACAAAAAACAAAGATATAGATCCTTTTAAAATGCTAGAAGAAGAAACTTCAAGATATGCTATTCCTATTAGACATAATATTGATTATACAAGGGATTTGGGAGATGGAGTAACAAAAACAAAGAGCTTTTTATATGGCGATAGAGAAATAGATAATTATTTTGCAAAAATATTGAATGGCAAATATAAAGTTATCAATAAAGAAGTTTATTTTATGACAAAAAGAAGCAAAATAAATCCGTCAAAAACAATTCCTATGTATTTTGCGTCTTCAGCAACAAAATCTCTAATTGAGTTGTATTTTTACATAAAACATACAGCAAAAGTTGGTGATATTTTGATGATAGATGAGCCTGAGCTTAATTTACATCCTGATAATCATAGATATATAACAAGACTATTGGCATATTTGTCAAATAAAGGCATAAAGATATTTATTACTACGCATAGTGATTTTATAATTAAAGAATTAAACAATTTAATACGACTCAATAATAACATAAATGATAAACATAAAATTATAAAAAAATATAAATATTGTGAAGATGATATATTGGATTCTAAAAATTTAACAGCCTATATTAATGATTTTGGACAATTAAATGAAGTTAAAAAAGATAATATGGGATTTGAAATAAAAAGTTTTGATGATACTATAAACGAATTATCAAATGCGATGGATGATATATATTTTAATATTAAAGAGTAGCCATGTATGAGATATTGAAAGATATTATATATAAAAAGTCTCAGCTAAATAGTTATAATAGCAATGAAAATAGCTTTTATATAAGAGAAAATGATTCATTAGCAGAATGCAAGAGAGTTGATTTGCTAAAATTTGAATCAGAAAATACCACTTTCGGATTTGAATTAGATTGTAAGTCAATAAAAAAGATTAGTCTGTATTTTGAAAATGGTAAGAATTTAGATAAAGGAAATGATGCAATTATTTTCACCACAATTAAAAATCAGAAATATGTGTTTATTTGCGAATTAAAAGATGGCGCAAAAGGATATGTAAATCAATTTAAAAGTAGCTATTGTTTCGTGGAATATTTAAAAGCTATTTTGCAAAATATTTATAACAAAGATATTGGTAATATAATTGTAAAATATATTTTATTTTCCAAAAAAGGCTCAATTAAAACACAAACTAATGGAAAATATATATCAAGTATACAGCAAGGTATAGAAATTTATCATGTAAATTGCAAAAAGAAAAAATATTATATAGAGAGTTTTGTTTAATGCAAATAAAATACATAAAACAACCCCATCAAGAAAAGGCTATAAAATCGGTAATTGATATATTTGAGGGACAAATTAAACAAAAAAATTATTTTGATATATTTGATGGTGAAGCGGTTTGTTTTAATGAACTTTCATTGCCTCATGATGAAATTTTGCAAAATCTTCATGAGGTACAAAAGCAAAATGGCATAGAAAAATCTGAAAACTTAGAGAGTTTGGATTTTTCGGTGGAAATGGAAACGGGGACGGGTAAGACTTTTGTTTATATTAAAACCATACTTGAGCTACATGTAAAATATGGTTTTAGTAAGTATATCATCATAGTTCCATCCATTGCCATCAAAGAAGGGGTTTTAAATTCGCTTAACAGCATGGAAGAGTATTTTAAGGGTGAGTATAATTTTGTTTATGATTATTTTGAGTACGAATCAAACAAACTAAGCCTTTTGAAAAATTTTATACGCAATGACGGCTTAGAGATTATGGTTATGACCATAGATAGCTTTAAAAGGGCAAATACTATACTAAATATGCCTCGTGAGGGATTTATAGGAAGTCCGAAGCAGAGTTTGAAAAAGACAAATCCCATTTTAATACTTGATGAACCGCAAAATATGGAAAGTGAGCTTAGTAAAAGTTCTATAAGTGAGCTAAACCCACTTTTTACTCTAAGGTATTCGGCTACTCATAAAAATTATTATAATCTTTGCTTTTCTTTGACCCCTAAAGATGCACTTGAAAATGGACTTGTAAAGCAGATCGATGTTTTAGCACTTAGTGAAAATCAAAGCATAAATGATATTTATATAAATGTAAAAGATATACAAATTGATAAAAAACTTAGACGACCAGTTGCTTCTCTTGAACTAGTTGTTAAAAATAAAGATGAATTTATAAAAAAGATAGTAAAGATAAAAAGCAATGATAGTTTAAAGCAAAAGAGTAAAAATCCAATATATCAAGGCTTTATAGTAGATGAAATAGTTTGTGGAAGCGAAAAATATATAAGCTTTGAAAATGGCTTAAAATGCCAATTACATGAAGTAAATGGAGAAGTAAATAAGCAAATTCAAAAAGAGCAGATAAGCGAAGCCATAAAACGCCACATGGAAAAGTATGAAGAGCTTAAAAGGCTTGATATAAAAGTATTAAGTCTGTTTTTTATAGACAAGGTTTCAAACTTCTTAGAAAGTGAAAATGGTTGGATTGAAGAGTATTTTTGTAAAGAATTTGATAGGCTAAAAGTGGATTTTGAAAGCTTTAAAAAATTAGATGCAAAAGATGTTTATGCGTATTATTTCGCTAAAAGAAAAGCTAGTTTTGTAGATGAGCTTAAAAATAATGAAAGCGATAGAAAACTTCAAAAACAGATGTATGAAATCATCATGAAGTCAAAGGAAAAATTGCTTAGTTTTGAAGAAAATAAAAGTTTCATATTCTCACATAGTGCCTTAAAAGAGGGTTGGGACAATCCAAATGTATTTTTTATAACAACTTTAAATGATACAAAATCAGACATGAAAAAAAGACAAATCTTAGGTCGAGGGGTTAGACTTTGTGTAAATTCAAAAGGGCAAAGAATTGAAAGTAAAGAGATAAATAGACTTACCGTTATAGCAAACGAAAGCTTTGAAGAGTTTGCAAAGAGTGTGCAACTTGAATACGAAATAAGTGGCGATAAAGTGGGTGTTAGTTTAAATAATGTAAAAAATAAAAAACAGGCAAAAAGAAGATATAGCCTTGAAGATGAAGAGTTAAAAGAGTTTAGAGAGCTTTGGGAAAAACTAAAACAAAAAACAAGATATAAGATAAATCTTGATAGTAAAAGTTATCAAAAAAGTGTCGTGAGAAAACTGAAAGAAATCGAAGTCAAAGAGAAGAAAATTACAAAATCTTTTGGAAATTTAAAAAGCAACTTTGACTTGCAAATACAAGAAGAAAAAAGCATAGAGCTTAATTATGAAGAGAGTTTGCCAAATATTGTTGAGGTGCTAGAAAAAGAGATTGGGCTTTGTAAAAATACCATTATAGAAATCTTTGAAGAGTTGGGAATTGAAAATTTTGCTAAAGAATTTATAAAAAATAGTGACTCTTATATAAAACAAGCAATAGAGATTTTTGAGGATTGTTTATATGAGATTTTAAGCTCAAGTGACGGTTTAGTTTATGAGAAAAATGGCAAATACTATGAGTTTTCAAATATTTTTCCAAGTATAATTGAAGGCTATAATTTAGAAGACAATTTAAAAGGATTGTACGAGAGTGAAGAGTGGGATTCGCAAGTTGAGCAAAATTTTATAAAAGATGTAGATAAAAAAGTAAAATTTTTCACAAAATTACCTAAAAAATTTAAAATCAAAACTCCAATAGGCTCATATAGTCCAGATTTTGCGGTTATAAAATATGACCAAAGCGAGGGAAGTTTTATAGTTGAAACAAAGGGAAGCAAAAAAGAAAGAGATTTAAAAGAAAAAGAAAAATGGAAAATTGCCTATGCGAAAAAGCATTTTAAAATGCTTGACATAAAATATAAAGACAAAATTACAAGGTATGAAGAATTGTAAAAAAGCTTATTTTAATAACTTTTAGCTACAATGACACAACTAACTTTCAAATAATTTAGTAAATCAAACACATTTTAGGAAAACAACACATGAATGATTTTTCATCATTTGGCTTAGACGAAGAGATTTTAAGAGCCATAAAAAATGCTGGTTTTAAAGAACCAAGTCCAATACAAAAACAAGCGATACCACTTATTTTACAAGGTTTTAGCATCGTCGCACAAGCACAAACGGGTACAGGAAAAACAGCAGCTTTTTCGTTGCCAACTTTAAGTAAAATAAACCCTGAACAAAAAAAAGTTGAGATTTTAGTCATAACTCCAACAAGAGAATTAGCCTCACAAGTTAGCGATGAAATGTATATGTTTGGCAAAAACAAAGGCATACACACCGTTACCGTTTATGGCGGAAGTTCGTATAAAAGGCAAATCGATTTGATCAACAAAGGCTCTCATGTAGTAGTGGCTACTCCAGGAAGAATGCTTGATTTGCTTAAAAACAATAAGCTTAAAAATTTCTCACCTTCAGTTCTCATCATAGACGAAGCCGATGAAATGCTTGATATGGGCTTTTTAGAAGATATAAAGGCTATTTTTTCATATCTTCCAAATGCATCTCAACGAATGCTTTTTTCTGCGACTATGCCAGAACCGATTAAAAGATTAGCAAACAACATTTTAACCGATGCAAAATTTATCAGTGTTACACCAAGTAAAGAGACGACTAATGAAGATATAGAACAATACTATTATGTCATCAACGAATACGAAAGAGAAGTCGCGATTACAAGACTTTTAGATAGTATCGAGCCAAATAAAGCTGTGATTTTTTGTCGCACAAAAAAAGAGGTCGATACACTCTCAACTAAACTTGTAGCTTTAGGTCATAGTGCCAAAGGACTTCACGGAGACATGGAGCAAGCCCAAAGAGAAGAGGTGATAAAAGCTTTTAAAGGTGAGCAAATCGAGCTTTTAGTAGCAACCGATGTGGCTGCTAGAGGCATTCATGTAAATGACATTTCTCATGTTTTTAATTTTCACATACCATTTAATCCTGATAGTTATGTGCATAGGGTAGGGAGGACAGGAAGAGCGGGGCAAAAGGGTGTTGCCATCACTTTATGTACGCCACTTGAATATCATAGTATGCAAAAAATTGCGAAAAAAATCGGCAGTAAAATAGTGCAAAAAAGTATTCCTACACTAAAAGAGTTGCAAATTAGCAAACTTGACAAAATGGCTAAAAATATCAAAGATGCACCTTTGCTAGAAGAGGCGACTTTGGTTTTAGATGTGCTTGAAGAAGATATTAGTTTAGCTAAAATTGCTTTAAAAGCGATTTCGCTACTGCTTGAGCGAAAAGGAAGTACGGGGCCAGAAAACATAGGTTTAAACAAAAAAGCATTAGCAAAACTTTTAAACTCGCATCCTCAAAATGACAAAAAGCGTTCGTCAAATCGTCGCCGAAGAAGAGGTCATGACAGAAACGAAAGAAGGCGAGATGATAGAGGCAACAAAAGACGCAGAAGAGGCTAAAGCTCTTTTACGCATTGTACAAAATATTCGCCTCTATGAAGATATGAGCTAAATTGATCAAAACTTGAAGTTGCAGGAGAAAGCAAGGCAACTTCATCTTTTTTTAGCTCTTTATTGATGTTTTTAACTGCGGTTTTTATCTCTTTACATGACAAAGTATTTACACCAAAATTTTTGCCTAAATCACAGATTATATCCGTAGTTTGACCGATGGCATAGACGCAAATGTTTAAATTTTGCATAAATAAAAATAACTCATTCATACAAAGCCCCTTATCAACTCCACCTAAAATGAGATGTATTTTTTTATCTTTATACCGCTTTAACGCAGCTATAGTAGCGTCGATATTTGTGCCTTTTGTGTCATTTACCCAAAGTCTATTTTGTCTATCAAAAAATTCTTCTATTTTATGATGGTCTATTTTAAAAGAGTTTATTTTATCAATATCAGCGGTATTAAAAAGTATTTTTTGACATGACAAAGCCAAAATCGCATCGATTAAAAATGGTTCTTTTACATTTATGCTTTTTATATCAAAACTAAACTCATGACACAAGTCTTGCTCGTTTTCATAAAATATACAATATGCCAAAGTTTTGATTTTGCCCTCGTATTTTTTTGGTAAAATTGCTACACTTCCTTTTTGCATTCTTTTTAAAACGCTTAATTTATCTTGTTCGTATTCGTTAAAATCTTTATGCCAATCTAAATGATCTTGAGTGATTGGAAGCAAAATATAAATATTTGGATACGCTTTTTTTGTATAATGAAGCGTAAAAGAGCTAGTCTCAAGTATCCAAATATTTGCTTTTTCATCAAGGTTTGCTAAAGGTGTGCCTATATTTCCACCAGCGACTGCTCCATTTGTTTGAAGCAAAAATTCGCACATTTGTGTTGTTGTTGTTTTGCCATTTGTTCCGCTTATCCAAATTGAAGTGGAAAATTTATCAAAAAAATAATCATACTCACTCATGAGATTTTTAGCTTTTTTTATAAGCTCATGAGATGGTTTTAATCCTGGACTTGTGATCTCAAGACTACTTTTTTCTGGCTCAAATTCATGAGTAGGTAGTAAATTATTTTCAAACTCATCTATGCTTTTTGTCTTAAACTTATCATCATATATGTTCCAGCCTCCACTTTTAGCGATTGGCTTTGTTGTGGTTCCGTATCCAAAGAGTGATTTTTTCATCTGATTTTTAGTGCCGTTAATGCTATGATATTTGATAAAAGAGCAAGTATCCAAAATCTAACTATGATTTTATTTTCTGCCCAACCTTTGATCTCAAAGTGATGATGAATTGGTGCCATGAGAAAAATTCGTTTTTTTCTAGTCCTAAAACTTCCAACTTGCAAAATCACCGAAACTGTTTCAATGACAAAAACAAAACCAACCATGAATAACAATAGCTCATTTTTTGAAATAATTGCCATATAGCCGATAAATGCACCTATACTTAAGCTCCCACTATCACCCATGAAGACTTCAGCAGGGTAGCAATTATACCATAAAAAACCGATCAATGAGCCTATGAATGCTGAAGCGACGATGACGACTTCTCCGACGCCTATGTTTTTTGGAAAGATTAGGTATTCACTAGCATTCGCATTTCCTATCACATAAACAAAAATACTCAAACTAAGCAAGGCAAATACGCTAGGAAGAGTAGCAAGTCCATCAAGTCCATCGGTTAAATTTACGGCATTTGAGCTTGAAACCATGACCAAAGTCCAAAATCCAAGTGCAAAAATACTCAAATCAAAAAGTGGTTTTTTATAAAATGGTATATAAAAATCCATACTCATGCCATTTGTATTAAAAATAAAACAACTTACTAAAAAGGCTATTATGATTTGTAATATAAGCTTTGCTTTTGCACTAAGACCATCTTCATTTTTTCCGCCCTTTATCTTCGAATAGTCATCTTTAAGCCCAATGAGAAAAAATCCTACAATACATGCTAGTGAGGAGAGTACATAAATATTGTCTAATCTCGCACATAAAATCGTCGAACATACTGCCATCGATACGAAAATCATCCCGCCCATAGTAGGCGTAAAAGATTTTTGCTTGTGAGCTTTTGGAGCTAAATCATAAATTGGTTGAGAAGCTTTTTTATTTTTTGCCCATTTGATAAATTTAGGCATCAAAAAAGCAGTCAAGAAAAATGAGATAAAAAAACCGATTCCAGCCCTAACTGTGATGTATTGAAATATATTTATTGAAGTGAGTTGATAAAACCAATATAGCATTTTTGTCCTATTTTTATAAAAATTAATTGTAGATTTATGTCTTTAAAATATTATTTTAGTATAATCTTGCTTAAAAAAGTAAATAGAAAGTGAAGAAATGTCAAAAGACAAAAAAACAGTGCTTATCATTACAGATGGAATAGGATATAATCAGCAAAATTTTTACAACGCTTTTTATCACGCAAAAAAACCAAATTATGATAAACTTTTTAGCTCCTGTCCAAATTCGCTTATCAAGACTTCAGGACTAGCTGTAGGGCTTCCTGAAGGTCAAATGGGCAATAGTGAAGTTGGGCATATGTGCATAGGAAGTGGTAGAGTTTTGTATCAAAATTTAGTAAAAATAAATAAAGCCATAGAAGAAAAAACTTTGCAAACAAACTCAGCTTTGGTTGATTTTTTGGATACTACAAAAGATATTCATCTAGTGGGACTTTTTAGTGATGGCGGGGTGCATTCTCATATAAAGCATATTTTTGCCCTAGCACAAATTGCTAAACAAAATGGCAAAAAAGTATATATTCATGCACTTTCAGATGGGCGAGATGTTAGCCCAAATGCAATGCCAAGCTATCTTAAAATGTTTGAGGCTATAAAATGTGATAAGATAACATTAGCTAGTATTGGTGGGCGGTTTTTTGTCATGGATAGAGACAATCGCTGGGATAGGGTTAAGCAAGGTTATGAAGTAATCGTTCGTGCTAAAAATAAAACCACTCTAAGCCCTCATGAATACATACAAAATTCTTATAAAAATGAGCTTACAGACGAGTTTATAAAGCCTGTTTGTTTTGAAAATTATAAGGGTATTGACCCTCAAGATGGTGTGATTTTGATAAATTTTAGAAACGATAGAATGCGTCAATTTGCTTCTTGCATTGGTGATGAAAATTTTAAAGAATTTAAAATCAAGAACACCTTTAAAGTCTTAACCATGACTGAATACGATAAAAATTTCCCTTATCCAGTGCTTTTTAAAAGTGAAAAACTAAAAAATACTCTCTCACAAGTAGTAGCAGCTCATGGACTTAGTCAATTTCACACAGCAGAGACTGAAAAATATGCTCATGTAACCTTTTTCTTTAACGGTGGCGTTGAGGATATGGAAGAAAATGAAACTAGAGTACTAATCCCAAGCCCAAAAGTCGCCACTTATGATCGTAAACCCCAAATGAGTGCAAAAGAGGTAACAAACGCAGTTATAAAAGCTATGAAAAATGCTTATGATTTTATAGTTGTAAATTTTGCAAATGGCGATATGGTAGGACACACTGGAAATTTTGAAGCTAGCATAAAAGCAGTTGAGACGGTCGATGAACAAATAGGAGCTATTCTTAAGATAAGTGATGAGGAGCATTATAATATCTTAATCATAAGTGACCACGGCAACTGCGAAGAGTTAAAAGATGCAAACGGAGATTTGCTGACAAACCACACAACTTACGATGTTTTTTGCATACTAAAAGCTAAAGGTCATGACAAGATAAAAAACGGAGGACTTAGCAACATCGCTCCAACCATTTTAAAGCTTATGGGCTTGCCAATTCCAAATGAGATGGATGAGGCGTTGATTCCTTAAATCTAAATTGTGCCACATTTTTATCACTAGATAACAATAAAAATGATATAATTTTATAAAATAAAACAAGTAAAAAAGGAAAAACATGACTTATACAGGAAAAAATGTATTAATCACAGGGGCAACGAAAGGTATAGGTAAAGCCATAGCCGAAGTTTTGGCACAAAAAGGGCTAAAAGTATGGATAAATTACCGCTCAAATCCTGCCGTAGCAGATGAATTAAAAAATCAAATCGAACAAAACGGAGGAAGTGCTGCGGTTATAGGCTTTGACGCTACAAATGAACAAGATTTTACCGAAGCTATAAAAGCTATCATAGAAGCTGATGGGGAGCTTAGTTATCTTGTAAATAATGCTGGAATTACAAAGGATAAACTAGCAATGCGTATGAAAAAAAGTGAGTTTGACGAAGTGATAAACGCAAACCTAAGTTCTTCATTTATCGGTTGTCGCGAAGCTTTAAAAGTCATGAGCAAAAAAAGATTTGGTAGTGTGGTAAATATCGCTTCAATCGTAGGAGAGAGAGGAAATGCAGGACAGGTAAATTATTCAGCTTCAAAAGGCGGAATGATAGCCATGAGTAAGTCATTTGCTCTTGAGGGAAGTGCTAGAAATGTTCGTTTTAATGCTATCACACCAGGTTTTATAGCCACTGACATGACAGATAAATTAAGCGATGAAGTAAAACAAAGCTATATTGATGCAATTCCGCTTAAAAGATTGGGAGAGACAAAAGATATAGCAAATGCAGTAGCATTTTTAATTAGTGATGAGAGTTCGTATATTACAGGTGAAGTGCTAAAAGTAAATGGCGGAATGTATATGTAAACAAAAAAATGGAACACTTTTTGCTTATTATTAAGAAATTAAGATTTATGAAAAGGAAAAAATATGTTAAGTTCAGTATTTGACACTACAAAAGCAAAGCCACTTGCCGAACAAGCACTAGCTGCTAGAAATTTAAGGCAAGACTTGATTGCTTCAAATATTGCAAATATTGATACACCTTTTTATAGAGCAAAAGATGTTAGATTTGAAAATATTTTGCTAGATAAAGCCGAAGAGATGTATAACGCAAGTTCAAAAACGACTCCAAAATTAAAATTAGCCCAAACAGATGCTAAGCATTTACAAGGAAATGAGTTTAACCATAAAGGTTTTGGAGAGATTTTTTTACGAGATGGTCATATGGCAAGAAATGATGCAAATACTGTTGATTTGGATGTTGAGACAACCGAGATGAGCAAAAATGCTATCATGATAAACGCTCTTTCTAAGGCACTTAAAAAGCAAAGTTATATCTTTAAAAGCGTTTTAGACGCATCTAACAAAGTGTAGGAGTAAATTATGTCTTATATGAGCAATTTTGACATCAGTGGTTATGGGCTTTCAGCACAGAGATTTAGAATAAATCTAATCAGCTCAAACATAGCAAATGCAAATACGACTCGCACTGCTGAGGGCGGACCATACAGAAGAAGAGAGGCGATTTTTCAAGCAACTCCTTTTGAGAAGGAATTAAACGATAAAATAGAAAAAAATCATAGCTTTTTGGAGTATGAAAATCCTCTTGACGATAAATTTTTGCAAAAAGATGGCAAACCTGCTATAATGAGTGTGAAAATTGCAAAAGTTGTAAGAGATGATAAGGATTTTAAACTCAAATACGACCCGCAGCACCCTGATGCAAACAAAGAGGGTTATGTGGCGTATCCAAATATAAATCCAGTCATAGAAATGGCCGATTTAGTAGAAGCAACAAGAGCATATCAAGCAAATGTAGCAGCTTTTCAAAGTGCAAAAAGCATAGCAGGAAGTGCTATCGAAATGTTACAAGGATAAAACATGAATACAATAGACAGATTATCAACCATATCAAAATTAAACAATATAAATAAAACCGAACAAAATGAAGCAAATGATGGCGAATTTTCTAAAATGCTTGCCAATTCACTTGAAGAGGTTAATAAATTGCAACAAAAAGGTGATAAGGCAGTAGCTGACATCGCTACAGGCGAAGTTAAAGATTTGCACCAAGCAGCTTTAGCTATAGGCAAAGCAGAAACTAGCATGAAATTAATGCTTGAAGTTAGAAATAAAGCATTAAATGTATATAAAGAACTCTCAAGAACTCAAATCTAAACAAACCTTAGCTAAATGGATATGAAAATCGATAAAAAAAAAGCTAAGGTTCTTTTTTTATTTACCACTATTACTTTTGGTTTTATTATATTTTTAGGTACTCTGTTTTATTGGTCAAAGATAGACAGACGACTTCCAGCTCTTCAAACTAGCGAAACAAATACTGCTTTAAGAGGTGATATCATCAGTGCTGATGGTTATACCATAGCTACAAGCCAAAAGTTATATAAAGTTATGATTGACACAAGAAATATTGATAAAAATAAGCAAGATATTTTTGTCAAAATGTACTGCATTTACGCACAAGACGATCCAAAAAGAGTCAAAAAAATTTTAAACAAATATGAGGGTAGTGTTATATTGTCATATAGTCTTGATGGGAAAAAGGCAAAACTTTTGCAAGAATTGTCAAGAAAACTTTTTGCACTCAAAGTTTTTGTACCTTACGAGGATAAAAAAACGAAAACTGCTTTTATTAAAGGTATGGATATTGTTGAGAGTGGTGAGAAAAGGCTTTATTTAAGTGATGATATTTTAAGTCCTTTTGTTGGTTATGTGAAAAAAATTGAAAAGAATGAGATTACAAAAATACAAGGTGTTAAAGGTATTGAAAAATCGTACGAAGATAGATTAGCACCCATTCAAGATGCACTTATAATCGGTCCAAAAGATATAGGAAATAATGTAATCTTAAACAGATACTCTAAAGCTAAAAATAGACTTGATGGTTTCAATGTGGTCTTGTCAGTTTCGCTAAAACTACAAAAAACCATAGAAAATATACTTGATACTTATAAACAAAAGCTTCAAGCTAAAGAGATAATTGCCGCTGTTTTGAAAAGTGATACAGGTGAGATTTTAGCACTTGCCTCAAGTAATAGATTTGATCCAAATAATATCACAAAAAAAGATTATAAAAAGCTAAATCCAACTGCGCTTGAGTACTCTTATGAGCCTGGTTCTGTGATGAAGACCATAACTTTAGCCTTACTTTTAAGAGAAGATAAGGTAAATCCTTATGATTTAGTAAATACTCACAAAGGCAGATATAAACTTGGAAAACGCATTATTCGTGATACTCATGATTTTGCTTATTTAAGTGCTGAAGATGTTATTGTTTATTCGTCAAATATAGGTATTTTGCAACTCGCACAAAGGCTTGAGCCGATTGAATATTATCGAGGATTAAGAGATTTTGGATTATCGCAAAAAACAGGTATTGATTTGCCTTATGAAAAACAGGGTTTAATTCCGTCATTAAAACTTTTTAAAAGCGACATTTATAAAGCCACTGTTGGTTATGGCTATGGTCTTAGGACAACTTTTATGCAAATTTTAAGAGCCTATAATGTATTTAATGATAAAGGAAGATTGGTCTCACCTTATATTGGAGTATATTTAACAGACGCAAATTTTCAAAAACATTTTTTAAACAAACCACTTCAGACTCAGGTTTTGCCAGTTTCTATCGCAAAAAGAATGAAAAGAATACTCATCAAAACCGTTCAAAAAGGTACAGGTCAAAATGCAAAAGTGCAAGGGCTTGAGATAGGCGGCAAAACAGGAACTGCACACATAGCTGTAAATGGCAGATATGAAAATATTTATAATGGTTCATTTTTTGGTTTTGCAAATGATGAAAAAAATGGTTTTACTATAGGTGTTTTAACGATAGAACCTAAAGCAAAATATAAATATTTTGGTTCTCAAAGTGCAGCTCCTGTTTTTAAAAAGATTGTAAATGCTTTGATTGAGCAAGACTATTTAGTGCCAAAATATGATGAAAATATAAGTACTCCATGACTCTAATTTATACGGCATTATTATGCGAGGCTATGCCTATTGTTCAAAAAATAAAATTGCAAAAAATTGCAAAAAATCTCTATCAAAATAAAAGTGTTGTTTTGCTTGTTGGTGGCATTGGAGAAAAAAATACCAAAAAAAGTTTGCAAGATTTTTTTAACACTCATGAAGTAAAGTTTGCCATAAACATAGGCATCGCAGGATGCAAGGATAAAAATATTAAAATAGGAGAGCTTTTTTGTATAAATAAAAGTTTTAAAAATATTCCCATGACAACAATTACAAGCGTACAAAAACCAACTAAGCATATAAACACAACCTTAGCTGATATGGAAGCAAAATTTTTTATTCATGAGTGTAAGCAACGAAAAATTGAGTATTTAGTTTTTAAAATTGTGAGTGATTATTTAGATGAGGCGATACCAAAAAAAGAGTTTGTAAGCTCTTTGATACAAAAAAGTTTGGACAAATGGATACACTTAGTTTAAAAGATAAGTTTGAAAAAAATATATCATCGACAAATTTTGATAGGCTTGATGAGAAAAATCAGACTTTTTTAAGACAAATTTATGAAACATATCCATTCTCTTTTCAAGAATTAAAACAAATTATTGATTTTGGGATTGATTTTAAAATGTGGCAAGAAAAGCCTCTTCATGAAGTGTTTAAAAAAGATTTTGCTCATAAAAAACAAGCTTTTAATTATGTAAGGGAGCTTTGGCAAAATCTAAAAATACAAAAACACTCGTATAAAAATTTTTCTGTTCCAAAAAAAGGTATCAAAAAATACTCTTTATATGATTTTGACTCTCAAAAGATAGCTTTAGGCTCATGTCCTGTGGCAAGTGAGGGTACTAGATGTTGCAATCTTTTAACACTAGATGCTGTTAATTCGTGTGGATTTGATTGTTCTTATTGTTCGATTCAAAGTTTTTATAAGCAAGAAAAAATAGGCTTTGATAAAAATTTTGCACAAAATTTAAAAAATCTCAAACTTGACCCAAGCAAAACCTATCATATCGGCACAGGACAAAGTTCTGATTCGCTAATGTGGGGCAATAAAAACGGTATGCTAGACGCTTTGTTTGAGTTCGCAAAAGATAATCCAAATGTGATACTTGAGTTTAAAACAAAATCCAAAAATATTAGCTATCTTCTTGAGCATGAAATACCCAAAAACATCATCACAACTTGGAGTTTAAATACGCCAACCATCATAAAAAACGAAGAGCATTTAACGGCAAGTTTAGACGAAAGGCTTGAGTGTGCTTTGAAATTGACGCAAAAAAATGCCTTAGTTGGTTTTCATTTTCATCCTATGGTGATTTATGAACATTATCAAAATGAATATAAAGAGGTGTTTAAAAAACTTACCGACAATTTCGACCCTAGCAATGTAGCTTTAGTCTCTTTTGGGACATTGACATTCATAAAACCTGTCATAAATAAACTAAGAAAACGAGACTTTTACTCAAAAATTTTACAAATGCCACTAAATCCAATCAATGGAAAATTTTCCTACCCGCTTGAGCAAAAAAAGGAGCTTTTCTCTTTTGCTTATGAGTGTTTAAAGCCTTGGCATGAGCGGGTATATTTTTACATGTGTATGGAAGAAAAAAGCCTGTGGAGTGAAGTTTTTGGCTTTGAATACGAAAACAATGAAAAAATGGAAGAGGAGATGAAAAAAGCATATTTTAAAAAAATTTTAAGATAAAACCCTCTCCCACTCAAACTCACAAACATTTCTTTTCTCTTCATCAAAATTGATACCAACAAGGTAAATGTTTGATTTTTCATCTAAGTATTTTTCAT
>PDWI01000879.1_pt1 | contig 48820 bp, 43 predicted proteins | sample 1430891 | NCBI WGS metagenome assembly PDWI01 (sample SAMN01162508, study PRJNA174530) | Oral metagenome, whole genome shotgun sequencing project. | biome: Marine environment; feature: Marine mammal; material: Swab sample of the gingival sulcus; isolation source: swab sample of gingival sulcus...
CTCGCATTTTTGATCCTTTTTTATGTTTGTTTTTGTTTTAAAAAGCAGCTGACTTATCTTCGTCACCTGCTCTAAATACTTACTCTTTCATTATACCACACTAGATTTTAAAAGTCAAGACCCTAATGGTTAAATTTTTTACTCAGGAATCAATATCTAAATCGATTAATTTAATTGCCTCTGTGATCTTGTATCGATCGATGCTCAAGCGACGCAAAGTTTGACAATAAGCACCGGTTCCGAGCGCTTTTCCGATATCAGAGGCTAGTGAACGAATATAAGTACCGGATGAAACTGAAACTTTTATTTCTAAAATTGGATAATTATATTCAACAATTTCTAGATCATAAATCATTATCTGTCGTTTAGGAATCTCTGGCTTTTTACCCTCTCGAGCTAATTTGTAGGCTCGCTTGCCGCCAATCTTAATCGCCGAAAAGATCGGCGGAGTCTGCCAAATTTGACCCCTAAATTGTTCCAAATTAGCCTCAATCGTAGCTCGCGATGGTCGAATTTTACTGCAATTAGTGATTTTACCCTCAACATCGCCAGTCGATGAGGTTTTACTAAGCACGATTTTAGTCTGATAGCTCTTATCTAATTTAGTGTATTTTTGAGCTTGTTTACAAGTCGGGCCAATTACCAAGATCATCAACCCAGTGGCAAATGGATCGAGCGTCCCAGTATGGCCGACTTTGACTTTGCGTCCAAATTGCTCAGACAAAATCCGCTTAATGCGAGCCACAACCCCAAAGCTGGTTAAGCCTTGGGGTTTGTCGATTAATAGTATACCTTTATCTTGTAATTTCATTAGATTGGGATTACAAACTCGTCATCTTCTGGTTTTTTAGCCTTTGGCGCTGTTGGTGTCGTTGGCATTGGCATTGGTGTCGGAGCCGGAGTTGGAGTTGGTGCCGAAACTGGCGCTGGTGTTGGCGCTTGGCTTGGAGCTGGTCCCGGAGCTGGATGATTTGGCATTTGTGGTGGTTGAGGTGGCAAAGGTGGCATTTTACTAAAGTCAGGCATTGGCGGTGGTGGAGGTAAAGGTGGCATCGAGCTTTGATTAAAAGAGTTGTCAGTTATTTTAGGATTTGGTGCTTCTTGTTGAGGTGGAGCTGCTGCCAAAGTTGGCGCTTCGATTGGAGGTGCTGGAGGTGCTGGAGGTGCTGGTTGATCAAATTTTGGCATTTGCGGAACATCTATTCCCAATTCTTTGTTGATTTCAGCTGCTAAATTTGTTTTTTCACCTGGTTGGTGAACTGGCGGAGCAATTACTTTCTTGCTCTTTTTCTTATTTTTACCGATTTTTTTCTTAGGTTGTTTTTCTTTATCATCAACCGCTTGATCAACTTCTTGTTTCTTGTCATCTTCTTTAGGTTTAATCTCTAATTCTGGTTTGGTCTCTAAAAGTTGTTTCTTAAGTTCGGCTGCTTTTTTAGCCTTTCGTTCAGCAATTTTTTTCTCAGCCGCTTCAAGACGAGCGGTTAGATCAAAGCTATCAGGCTCTTTTTGCTCTTCTTTTGATTCTAGTTTTTCTTGCTCTTTGGCAGGCTCTAAATCAGCTTTTTCTAGTTTTGGTTTAGTTTCTGACTGATTATTAGCAATAAGTTGGTCTAACTTTTGTTCAACAGATTGCTCTTTTGCAACTGACTCAGTTGACTCTGGTGTAACTTCTGCGGCCGGAGCTTCTACAACTGGAGCTTCTACTGTTGAAACTGTTGTTTCTGATTGAGATTTTGTTTTCTTGCTATCTTTTTTACTTAAATTTAGCTTTGACTCTAAAGGTTTTTCTTCAACCACTTGTTTAGTGGGCTTTTCTGGTTCTGGAGTTGGCTTTGAAATTGACTTGGCAACGGATTCTTCTTTAGCTCGTTCAAGCTCAGTTGCAATCAATTGTTGGTTGGCACCTTTGTTCATTAATTCGGAAGCAACTTTCATTACTTCAGCGCTAGTTTTTTCATTACTAAAACGATCGGTTACATCAACCAATCCAGTCATGAAAGCAGTTGCAACTGCTTTATCAACCCATTCTTCCATCTCCTCTTCACTATCCTCATCATCTAGCAAATCCATATTTGCTAATAATTGATAACTAATCTGAGAATAAGCGCAGAATTCTGGTTCTTGCCAGTTGATAGTGCCTAGTTGACTATTATCTTGATCAACGCTAATTGATGCCACAAAAGCATTGTGCAAAATTTTGCCGTGAGCAGCTAGCGTCTGATCTAAATCAGCTTTTTTAGCTACACCAAGTGCCAAGACTAGATCGACATTATATTCGCCTTGAGTAAATTGCAAGTCATCAGCCGAAATAGCTTTTTTGGCTGGGGTAATTAAAATTCGCACCATGTCATCAACTACTTTAGTTTTGACATAATCAGCTTTTTTGGTATCAAGCGCCACAATAAAGTCCCTTAAGCCATTGACATCAGTATCAAAAGACTCTTCTGGCTTTAGAAACTTGATTGGACCAGGTGTTTGACCACTAAAAATAGTGGTAGCTCGTTTATCGTTCTTGTTAAGAGCTAAAGTTAGACCTAGTGCTGCTACTAGCTGGTCAATAGTAGGATTTTTATTAATCGCTATCAGAATATTATCAGCTTGATTAATCTGTTCAATTATTTTAGCTTCTGATTTTCGATCTTGGATGGCTTGCATTTTTTATTACCTTTTTGCTTTTTCATTTTTTAAACTATATATCTTAATTATAACAAATTTAATCAATTTTGTCAAGAAGTTAGTTTTTATGATTTGGTTATACTTTACAAAACTCTAGTTCTAAGGTATAATGCTAAGGAATTTAAATAATAAAGCAATAAGAAGGAACAATTAATGCCAATTATTAAATCAGCTGCCAAGCGAGTTAAGCAGTCCGAGAAGCGGCGTCAGAAAAACTTAAAAATCAAGCAAGCGATTAAGAGTGCGGTCAAAAGTTTTACTACTAAACCAAGTGCCAAGACTCTATCAAAAGCTCAGAGCGAGTATGACAAAGCTGTTAAAAAAGGTTTGATCAAAAAGAATACTGCTAGTCGTCGCAAAGCTAATTTAGCTAAGCAAGCTAAAGCCGCTAAGGTAAAACTAAAATAATCAATCACCGATTGATTATTTTTTTTAGGCAAAGATTTGGCAGATTTTGAGTAAAGCTATCTTGATTAATAACCACTGGTTTATAGCGGTGGTTTTTAATTTATAATCAGTTTGATCTAAGATATTGACAATATTTTGAATATCTTTTGAAGATAATCTATTAGCGCTGGATTTTAGCTTGTTGGCAACGAAAGGGTGGATTTTGAAATCTTTGGGATTTAACTCGCTTAGAGAAGCGATAATTACCAAATTAATTAGTTGACTAGTAGCTAGTCCCCAAAATACCGGTGCTACGACGCTCGTTTGTTCTAGCTTATTAATAGACTGTTCTAACTTATCTTTTTGGCCGGCCATTAACTGATCGATTACTATAAAAGAATCTACTTTCAAACTAGGCATAATATATTGCTCAACTTGATCTAAGGAAATGCTCTCCCCTGGCAGTAGTGCTAATTTATCAATTGCCATTTTTTGACTATTCATATCAACGCCCACTAGCTGCCAGATTGCTTGAGCCGCTTTTGGTTCAATTTTTTTGCCAACCTTATCTGCTAATAAATTGATATTCTTGATGGCACCAGCTTTATCGTAACTTTTTGGGTTATTAAATTCACTAACTAAATTCTGTTTCTGAGCTAGTTTAGTTAGTTTCAACCTTTTATCTAGTTTGGTCTCAATAATTACTAGCTCTAGTAGCTGATCATTTTTTATTAGTTCAAAATTATCTAAAATCTGCTCGGTTAGTTGCTTATTACTAAACAAATTTTTAATGACTATCACTTGCTTTTGACTAAATAAGTCTTGAGCCATAATTTGATCAATTAAATTAGCCTTTTCATCACCATAAAAAGTCTTGATATCAGCACCAAAGTCAGTTGCGATTTTAGCAACTTGTTGTTTGATTAGATAATAATTGTCCCCAGCTAATATTCGTATCATTAACTATATTTTATCAAATTTTTGACAGTTGGGGCAAAAATAAGTTCCTCGCCCCACTAGCTTAATTTTCTCAATCGGCGTTTGACAGACTCGACAAGGCTTACCTTGTCGTTTGTAGGCATAAGCACCAGATAAATAATCGCCTCTTTTGCCTTCAGCATCAACATAATTACGACTACTTGAGCCGCCAGCATCAACTGATTTTTGTAAAACTAGTTTAATTGTTTTTGTCAGGATTTTTATTTGAGCTTTACTTAAGTCGCCTACTAGCGTGGCTGGATGAATTTTGGCCAGCAGTAAGCTTTCATCGGCATAAATATTGCCAATTCCAGCTAGAACTGATTGGTCTAAAATGGCAGCTTTAATTTTTGAGCGCTGTTTGCGGCGTAATCGTTGCCATAAAACTTGGCCATCAAAGTTTTTAGTTAGTGGCTCGGGTCCAACTTTTTGCATAAAGGGTAGCTCATTGATTAAAGCTGTTGGCATCAGCTTAACCCAGCCAAATTTTCTTTGATCATTAAAAAATAGCTTTGATTTATCGTCAAAAATGATGGTGACTCGAGTTGAGCGATCGGGCAAATTGCCAATCAAACTGTCATTAGGATGTCCAGCGCCCCAAGAACTATCGTTACCGCGATAAACTAGCTGACCGGTCATTTTAAGGTGAATGATTAAGCTATAATTAGTTGATAAGTCAATCATCAGAACTTTGGCTCGACGACGAACGGCGGTTATGCTGGCGCCGATTAAAAACTGCTTGATTTCTGATTTTAATCCATGAAAACTTTTTGGATTGTCGATAGTGATGGATTTTATTTTTTTGGTCAAAATCAAATCCGCCAAACCGCGGCGGACTGATTCTACCTCTGGTAATTCGGGCATTATTTATTCTTTCTAGCTTGATTAATTATTTTCGCAGCATCTGGAATTTGATTTAAGAACAGAGACTTTATTTGATTGGTATTGGCCATTAATGAGCCTCTTGAGCCACGACAAGTTGAACTCCAGTAGTGTCCGACCGAAATATCATCAACTACGATATCAAAATCATAGACTTCGCCAGTAGCACAAATGCCTCTAGTGTCATCTCGCTCATCTGGGAAAGGCTGACCTTTGACTAAGTTGGCTTTATCAAGAGCATAGACAAATTGCTCATAAGCTGTAACAGTATTGTCAAATCGTTTGGTTTGAGTTGCATCACCAGAGTATCCCTTGTAAGTAGCTAGGATTCTTTCTGACGGTGAAATCATTATTCGATAAGAGTTGAAGCTCTCATCGCCAACGATTTTGCTTCTGACACGCATCATTACATAATGCGAATCATCAACGGTTAATAAATTGTCGCGAGCAACTGCTCTAATATCAACAGTTTCTTGTGTTGGACCACTGGTTTTGCTTAATAAAACTCGCCCCAGGGTGATTAGAGTGAAAGATACCAATAAAATGATCAAAAAAATGATGATTATTGGCAAAACTTTAACTAATTTATTTTTTTTCTTCTTCATATCAAAAATATACAATTTTTTATCTGTTTTGTCAATCAAAAGCGCTTTAGATTTGATTTTTGCTCAAAAATTTGCATTTTTTAGCGATTTTTGGTATAATTTCTGAAAGTTTCGACGCGGGGTGGAGCAGTCTGGTCAGCTCGTGTGGCTCATAACCACAAGGTCACAGGTTCAAATCCTGTCCCCGCAACCAAGAAAAATATCCATCATTTGATGGATATTTTTCTTGGTTATAGGGACTGGCTCGAACCTGTGACTTTTTGCTTTAGCAAAAATAGTCGTTGGTGCAGGCTTTGACCGGAAAGATGAGAAAGCAAGCGAAGCTTATTTTCTCAGATTGATGGTCAATGCAAGGGAGGATTGCTTTGCAATCCAACCGCTATCCAATAAGCCAATTGTGACTTTTTGCTTTAGCAAAAATAGTCGTTGGTGCAGGCTTTGGCTCTTCTTCTTCTGTCATCATTGACTCGGCAATGTCTTCTAATTAATAATCTTTTTCGTTATGAAACAACTTTGTTTTTAAGATTAGAAACTAATTTTCTAATTATGAGATAATATCTGTAAGATATTTTGAGATAATTAAAAATTAGATTTATAATACTCAGGAACAGTTGTTGTAATAGAAAATAGATTGTTAATTGGAAGACTGGTCCGCCAAGGTCGAGGATTAAGGCTTCGAGCCCGGAATGACAATATGTTACAGAATTTAACATCACCCCGCCCTATCGTTATGGAGTGAACTGAATAAAATGAAACCTTAATATAATATAAAAAACTTGTGGTAGATAAAGGCTATAATGTATTATATAATCAAAAATAACGAAGGGAGAATAAAATGAGCAGCGAAAAAGCAAAACCTGCAGATTACGGACCGATTTCTGGACAAGAAACAGGACAAAACAAAAGTGAATCAATAGTGAGAGGTTTGTCGCCCGAGTTGTCTGTTTCTGAGATTAGCGATATGTTATGTAGTTCTACTCTTAGCGAAAGTCAAAAAGACGAATTGACTGAGATGTTGTTAAAGAAAATGGAAATTTTGACTCCGTATTTTGAGAAGATGATTTTAGAATTTAATGAAAAATATCGTCAATACGGTGGAACTCTAGAAGATTTTATAAGAACTGGTGATTTTAGATCTTGGAACAGCTACAGAGAATTTAATCTAACAGATGAGATGTTGTTAGCATTGGGTATTAGTTCTAAAGGTGCAGAGAGGGATTTTTATAAAGATCCTGATTTTAGAGCTTTATTTTTAACATGTTGCGAAAATAGACAGAATTCGGAACACTCAGACAATAATTAAAAGAGGGATTCAGAATATTATTTAAATAATTTTACTCAGGATTTTGAAATCTTTGAGAGACTGGGATAGCGCTCTAGCCTTAACTCCAACAAATTGTTCTCTATTACAAATATCATTCTAGCAGCCATAAGTAATAATTTTTAATTAAACTCGAAGTATCTAAAGATACTCCTTCATAATTATAAAATTAACTTTTAACTACTATAATGAATTCTCATAACGAGAAATTTTATTGGGGTTAAGGCTTGCTCCATTTTATTGCGCTCGCTCGTTTTCTTCGCACATAAAAACAAATACTCAACTTCGTTTCGTGCTTGTTTTTATTTTTGCTCGAAAACCGAACCCTACAAATTTTGCTTCGCAAAATTCTGGGTTCTAAGGATTCAAAAGAGAGTGGGATAGCGGTCGCTTCGCTCCCTTGCATTGATAGTCGCCGAAAACAAATGGACTTTGTCCGCTTGCTTTCGGCTCGTATCAAAGCACGAACCCAAAATTCGCAAAGCGAATTTTACGGGTTCGATCCCATCTATCTGTCAAACTAAAAAAGACTAATAAATTAGTCTTTTTTAGTTTGGCGGAGAGACAGGGATTCGAACCCTGGATACGGTTTCCCGCATACTGGTTTTCAAGACCAGCGCCTTCAACCACTCGGCCATCTCTCCGTAAACTTTATCTATTATAACAAATTTACTATTATTTTTCTGAAAACCAGTATTCATTTGTCATTTTATTCCAAATATACTGGTTTAGTCGCTTCGCGACGCAGAGATGTTCACGCCCAGCGCCTTCAACCACTCGGCCATCTCTCCAAATTAAGACATCAAAAATGTCTCAACTCTCAAATTATATCAAAATTAACTGTTTTAGACAACAGATATGGTAAAATATAGATATGAAAATTTTAGGGATAGAGTCTAGTTGTGACGAGACAGCGGCAGCGATTGTTGAAGATGGTCAAAAAGTTTTGTCAAGCGTTGTTAATTCTCAAATCAAAATTCATGCTCAATATGGCGGAGTAGTGCCTGAAGTAGCTGCTAGGTCTCATATTGAAGCTATCAATCCGGTTATTAATCAGGCTTTAACTGAGGCTAATTTGTCTTGGGATGAAATAGACGCGATTGCTGTAACTAACGGTCCTGGTCTTTCCGGCTCATTATTAATCGGCACTCTAGCAGCTCGAACTTTAGCTATACTTAAAAACAAGCCATTTTACCCTGTTGATCATATTTTGTCCCATTTTTATGGTAATTTTTTGTCGAACGATCAGATTAAATTCCCTGTCCTGTCACTAACTGTTAGTGGCGGTCATAGTCAGCTAGTGCTGTTTGATGATCCATACACTAGTCAAGCTTTAGGCAGTACAACTGATGATGCGGTTGGCGAGGCTTTTGATAAAGTTGCTAAAGTAATTGGCTTGGGTTATCCAGGTGGTCCAGAAATTGAAAAAGCGGCTAAATTGGGCCAAATAAAGTTCAAATTTACCAAGCCAAAAACCAAAAATCAGTTTGACTTTAGTTTTTCTGGACTTAAAACAGCTGTTTTGCGCCAAGCCCAAGCTCAAATTGGCCAAAATCACACTTTCCCCTCTTTTAAAATTGCTGATAAGCTGACAAAACAAGATCAGCTCGATTTGGCGGCTAGTTTTCAAAAAACAGCTATTGATATCTTGACTAATAAAACTAAGCTGGCTTATGATGAATATCAGCCTAAGACCGTGGCTTTGGCCGGCGGGGTTTCAGCTAACAAAGCTTTGCGAGTCAGTTTTGAGCAGAATTTTGATAAAGTAATTATGCCCGATTTTCAATTTTGCACCGACAATGCTGCTATGGTAGCAGCTCACGCTTATTTTTGGAGCAAAAATCATCAACCAGCTGATCCCTATGATAGCGACATAAAATTAAACTAAGGAAAATTATGACACAGAATTTTTTATCATCAAAAGCTTGGGAGAAATTCCAACAAAAACTAGATAAGCAAACTTTCACCAAAATCACTGATGACTTCCATCTTTTAGCGGTGTTAGAAGAAAAAGGTATTAGAAAGATTTATTGTCCTTATTCACCAGATATTAAAAATGATCAAGGAATGATTGAGGCTGATAAATATCTTCATCAGTTGGCCGAAGATCACAAGTCGGTGATGGTTCGGATTGAGCCAACTGGCCAAATTACAGCTGAGCAGCTACAAAAATTGGGTTATAAAAAAGTCAAATCAGTTCAACCAGAGTTGACTTGGTTGATTGATCTTAGTGGTAGTGAAGAACAGATTTTGGAAAATATGAACACTTCTTCTCGTCGTTATTATCGCAAAGGATTCCGTCAGAATCTGGAGTTTTCGCAATCTGATGATCCGGCTGATTTTGAGAAGTTTTTAGAGCTATTGCGTCAAGTGGCTGATAAAAACAAGGCCAACTTGCATCATGATGATTATCTGAAAAAGCAGTTTGAAATTTTATCAAAAGACGGCACAGCCAAGTTGTTTGTGGTCAGGTTAGAAGGTCAAGTGATTGCCGCTAGTGTCGCCTATGATTATCAAAAAACTCGTCATTATGCTCACGCCGCAGCCGATTATCGGCATCGCAAGCTTAATGCTGGAGTTTTCTTGGCGGCTAATATGATTTTGGATGCCCACAAGAATGGTTTTACTACTTTTGATTTTTGGGGAATCACTGATAGCGACGACCCAAATCATCCTTGGTACGGGTTTACCAAGTTCAAAAAATCATTTGGCGGCAGAGAACATCGCTATCTCGGCACCTGGGAAAAACCAGTTAATAAGTTGCTTTATAAAACAACCTCTTTACTCAAAAAGCTGCGCCAATAGATTTATCTCCAGTTAAGTAACTTTGGTTTAATGCAATCTCGCTTATGTTATAATTAGCTCATGAAATTAGAGCAAAAAAATAAGCTACTAGACTTGATCCTAAAAGTTTATAATCAAGATCTAGAGCGAATAAATCGTGATTTAAAACAACGATTGAGGCAAAAAGGTTTTGCTACCGTCTCAAAAACTACCAAGTTTACCCCGCCCGAGGGTGCCAAGCCAATTTTAGAGGCTAGGAACTTGACTAAAGAGTATAGAACTGGTCGCCAGAAAGTGGTGGCTATCAAAGATATTAATTTGGAGCTTTACCCAGGTGAGATTGTGGCCATCACCGGTACTAGTGGGTCTGGAAAGTCAACTTTGCTTCACTTGCTCGGTGGCTTAGACAAGCCAACTAGCGGTGAGATTATCGTTGATGGACAGAATATAGCTAAATTATCTGATCGCAAGTTGAGCTTGTTTCGCAATCAGACAATTGGTTTTGTTTTTCAATTCTTTTACTTGCAACCTTTTTTGAGCCTGGCTCAGAATATTGCCGTGCCATCAATGATTTTCCCGATGAAGCCTAAACAGCGTCAAAAGAGAATTATTGAGCTAGCTAAAGCGGTTGGGCTGTCGGATCGACTCGATCATCTGCCAAAAGAGCTGTCTGGCGGTCAGATGCAGCGAGCAGCGATTGCTCGGGCTTTATTTAATAGTCCTCAAATTCTAATTGCTGATGAGCCAACTGGTAACCTTGATTCTAGCAACTCTCAAGCGATTGTCGATTTATTCAAACAGGTTAGGCAGCAGTTTGGCACCACTATTGTTATCGTCACTCACGATCAGAGTCTAGCAGCTCAGGCCGATCATCAAATTGTAATTAAAGATGGAGAAATTGTATGATAAATCTCAAAAACAGCTTTATTTTGGCTGGCACTAAGTTAAAAACTCATAAAATTCGCCTAATATTATCAGTTATTACCTCTAGCTTGTTATTTAGTCTAATTATTTTCGGCATCGTGGTTTATCAAGGCGCGGTTATTGACACCTTGAAGCGATTTAGTCAGATTGGGCTAAGTGGTCGCAGCATCTTGGAAGTTCATAAAAAACCAGTCGGAGAAAAATCTTATCGAGAAATTACTATTAACTCAGATGATTATAAAAAGTTAGAGCAAATCTGGTTAGCCCAGGTTGATTTGGCTGAGAAAACTGCCAAGAAGCTGGATTTAGCTTTTGATAAAGAAGCCTATAAAGAGCAAATCAGCCCTTTTGCTGAGGTTGTTGGCCGAGGTGAAACTAAAGAACAAACAGTTTATTATATTGATGGTAGCGAGAACTTAGTAGCTAAAAAGTTTTTTGAGCAGCAATCTAGTGGCAAAAAACTAATCGACGCTGGTCAATTAAAATTGATTGAGAAATCAGCTAAGAAAAAAGGAGGTAGGTACTTTAGCGGCTATGATTTGAGCTTTTTAGGTAGCCGCAGTGTCAATTTTGACAGCAAAAACAACCGTTATAACTGGTCAATTAAAAAAGAAGCCAAACAGTCTCGGTCTGAGCAGTTATTTAGAGACCCAATGTCGATATTTGACAGTAAGGAAAAAGTTGAATTTTATCGACTAGAAGTCTTGCCAGAAGAGATTAATAAAGCTTTTTTGATTGATCACGATTGGCAGCCCTCTAAAAACACTATTCCGATAATGTTGCCAATCAATTTCATTGAGCAATTATTAGACATTAAGCCTCTATCGAGCAAGAGTTCCAAAGAAGAACTGATTGAGCATAATCGACAAGTTATAAAGAAGGCCAAAGGATTTCAGTTCAAGCAATGTCTGTTGAATCAAGAGGCTACCCATCAGCTTGAGCTAGCCAACCAGCATGAGCAGGCTGTAAAGGAGGATAAAAAGCATCAGAATGAGTCAAATTACATCAAAACTGCTGATCAAATGCCGCTAATTTATAAAATGCCGGCTGGCGATGTCTGCCAGTTGCCGCAGTTAGTAAAAGACAATCGCTCTCCAGAGGAAAAGCAGCTTGATGTTAAGCAACAACAATTTGAACAGATAATTGAAGGAAAGGTTGTTGTGCCAGCCAAGGCGACTGAATTGCGATTTGAGTTGGTTGGCATTTTGCCAGCTACTAGCAATCCATTTCTTGATCAGAGAGCGAGTTTGGCTGATTCAATTTTGCGGATGATCATCTCCGCTCCTAGTTCTCGAGCAATTGTGCCAGAACAATTATTCAATCAGTATCAAAATAAGAGTCAATTAGTCGCTACTTTAGCAACTGATTATAAATCAAAAGAGAGATATTTGAGTGATAGTGCTTTTCTGGCTAATATAGACAATCAAACGGTTGAGCAGCGGGTGTTTGTGGAGCTTGAGGATGGCAAATCAGCCCATCAGTTTACCGTCAAACATGATTGCTATTTTGATCAGGACTCTAGCTATGGCGAGTTTAATTTGGATAGAGCTAATCAAGAGTGTCCGGCTAATCAATCTTTTAGTTTCACGCCATTTGCCAACAGCCAAACTCAGATTTATCAAATGACTAAGGGTGTTTGGAATATTATCAAGGTAATTAGTACCGTTTTTGGCGGTGTAGCGGCTCTTATCTTATTTGGGGTTGTTAGTAGGTTGCTAGCTGATAATCGCAAAGAAACAGCTGTTTTTAGAGCTATCGGTTTCAAGCGGTCTGATATTAGTCTAATTTATATCAGCTACACTTTCTTGATTTCACTAGCGATTATCGTTTGCTCAACCATATTAGCCCTAATTGTCTCCTTTATCGTTAACAACACTTATCAAAAGCAATTTACTACTCAGGCTATTTATGCCTTCAATTTGAGCAACTTCAACCTCCAAGCCAGCTTTATTGGCTGGGATTGGCAGATGATTGGCTTGGTTTATGGTTTAATCATAGCGGCTGGCTTTGTTAGCTTGATTATTCCCCTGTTGCTATCAATCCGCCGCAATCCAATCAACGACATGCGCTCGGAATAATTGACATATATTAAGGCTTAATATATACTATATATAAAGTTAATATATCGACTTTATATATAATATAGGAATAAGTTATAATGAAATACAAGTTACCTCAACCTAAGATCGACTTCGATAAGCAACAATTATCTAAAATCTTGTTTGATTATCAGAAAGAGCTGGTAAAAGTACATAAAAAAACTAGTCATCCTTATTTACCGTGGAAGAAGTTTGAGCTAAAGTATCAGAATAATTATTTTTCGATTGACAAACAAATTTCTCAAACAACGGCCGATACTTTTTGGCGAGGTTTGTCGATTATTAGATCTCTTGATGCCAATCAGACACCGGTCGCCGTAGTTAATCAGTCGGAAGAGTTCTTTTACTGGAAGAAAACTAACTATTTTGATCGGGTTCTCAATAAATTTGATATGAAAGTTGGCGGGGTTATTTATAATACCAAAATTCCCAATAAACAAGATCAACAGTTTTTTATTAGACAGAATCTAATCGAGGAAGCGATTACCTCTAGTCAGCTTGAGGGAGCGGCCGTCACTCGGTCTGTGGCCAAGCAGCTCTTAAATCAAAAGAGGAAGCCTCGCAATAAACATGAGCGAATGATTTTTAACAATTATCAAGCAATTCTCAAGATTGAACAAGAGGTCAAGGATTATCCTTTATCTAAAAAAGTTTTGCTAAATTTACATCAAATCTTGACTGATGGCACCATCGATCAAGAGCAAGTTGGCAGATGGCGAACTGATCAGGATAAAATCGTTATTCAAACCGAGCTTCGCGGTGAGACAGTGATTTTGCATCAGCCACCTCAACAAAAAGATTTGATGAAAGAGATTGATAAACTGATTGAATATGCTAACGATTTAGATCAAGATCAATTTATTCATCCTTTAATTAAAGCTATAATTCTTCATTTTTGGGTGGCTTACATTCATCCTTTTTGCGATGGCAATGGTAGGTTGGCTCGAGCAATTTTCTTTTGGTATTTGCTTAAGAAAGAATATTATTTGATTAGTTATTTGCCATTTTCCAAATTGATTAAGAACTCAGCCGCCAAATATCGAGATTCTTTCTTATTTACTGAGCAGTATGGCAACGACCTCAATTATTTCATTGATTATAATTTGTCAAAAATTAATTTAGCGATTGATGATTTTGTTGAATATGTTGATCAAGTTAAACTCAAGCGAGATAATTTGACTAACTTATTGCCAGAGTTGGATTTTAATGATCGTCAGAAACAGGCTCTCAGTTTCTTAGCTTCTGATAATCAAAGAATAACTACCCAACAGCACGCCGATTTTCATCAAATCTCTTGGCTAACGGCTAGCAAGGACTTAGGTCAGTTGGTGTCGTTCGGCTTATTAGATCGTCATAAAAAAGGCAGACAGGTTTTTCACCAAGCTAGTCAGAAACTAAAAAGCCTCATCTGATTAATATATTAAGACTTAATATATACTATATATAAAGTTAATATATCGACTTAATATGTCAGCTAATTAGAGAGTGTGTTATAATCAAAAAAAGGAGAAAATATGACAGTATTTCAAAAAATTATTGATGGCGAACTGCCAGCTTATAAAATCTATGAAGATAATCAAATATTGGCTTTTCTTGACATTAATCCTAAAGGATTAGGTCACACTCTACTAATCCCTAAAAAAGCTCATGCTTACATCTGGGATATGCCAGATGACGAATATCAATATATTATGCAAGTTGCTAAAAAATTGGCCATTCATTTAAAAAACACTATGCAAACGGAATTTGCTCGACTTGACATTGTTGGAACTGACGTGCCACACGCCCATATTCACTTGATTCCGTTTAATATCGATAATGAGAATATCGAAGGTCCAGCACTGGAACTATCACCAGAGCAATTTGAGCAAATCGCTGCTAAATTGCGAGTTGATAAGCTATAAGTCGAGTATCTATTTAATATGGTTGATTTTTATGCAATTAATGCCTCAAACATTAATTAAATGCAAATAACAGGTGCAAAACTAGCTAGAAGTCTCCACGGAATTGCCTATATCTCACAAATGTAGACATTAGAGGCGGGATTGGTTGAGGTCTACTCATGAAATTGCTAGCGATTCATCCTGGAACTCTCTTTCATTAAGAGTTTGAGATAGGATTTAATTGAGTTTAGCCTTAGAACAATCTCATCAAAACTAACTTCCCTGTTCAAAGTTCTGTTTTCTTTTCGCTTTGTGATAGTTGCTTTAAAGTCGTCTTTTAGAGAAGCTTTCAACTCTTCCAAGTATTGTAGAGACTCTTCATAATCTAGCTCTGGATTAAACATTTCTATGATGTAATCAGTGAGAGCTGGATTGTTTATTCTCTCGATTGCTTCCTTGATTGATGAATGGTCGGTTTGGTCATGATAGTAAGCAGTTCTCTTTAAAGAGTCGCTTAAAAAGTCTATTAGATTGATAGCTTCTTCTATCTTCTTATCTTCTTGAGACTGAGCGGAGTGCTCTCTAGAATAAGTCAAAATGCCGTCCTCAATAAATGGCCCAGCTTTGCAGCCATCTATTTCTATTATCTCAATAACTTTATCCTTGCTGTCAAAGAACAGCAATAAACCGGAATCATTAATTGTTAGTTCATAACTATCAGTAAGAGGATTTTTCTTAATAGAGAAAAAGTCTGGATCTGGTTTTTGATGCTGCTTTAAAAAGGACTCCAAAATATTTTCAAGTTCTGAGACTTGTTGACCAAAACTCTTTTGGTCCTCCTTGAATTCTGAGGTATCTGTTATTTCTCCGTTGCACATTTTATCTCACAAAAACTCTCTTAGTTCTTTCTTAACCGTTGAATACTGAGTGATTAGCTAGCGAGGGGGTCATATTGTGATATTAACTCTTGTAGATTATCGGATAAGTTTTTTAGTTTTTTAGTTGTTAGATCCAATCTCTGGACAATCCCTTGAAAGAGGTTTTGATCAATCATTTCGTTCCCATCATCAAACTCAATAAGCAACTGGTGATTCTCATCTTTCTCTATTTTGTGAGAATCAATCTCAATAATCTGAATCGAATTGCGTGCCTTGTCGTAAGACATAATCAAGCCCATATAAGATATGAGAATAATATCGTCTCCTTCTCTGCCTACTCTTATTATTTCTTGGAGCTCTGGGGTGAAAATCTTGCTGAACACACTCTCTGATCCCTCTTTACTGCTATAGTAAATCATTAGATTAGTAGCGTCTGTCAGAAAGTCTTCGATTATGCTTTTGATTTCTTCTAATCTAGAATCTATCAGTTCTTTTCCAGTTAATTCCGGATTGATTTCTAAATTTTCTATATTATTCGACATCTTCATTTCTCACTATGGCAGAAGTTTGCTTTATTGCTTGCATTAAGCTATCTAACTCTTGTTCTATCAAATCGAGCGCTTGGTAAACATCTCTATTTTTATATTCTACGATTTGTTGTTTGAATGGTTGTAGTTTATTTATTTTAGATTCTGTTTCCTGAATTAAATTTTCACAAGCCCTGATATGAGAAACTACAGCATCTCTATCTTTCTGTAGTTTTTTTAACTCTGACTCGATATTAGCAAATTCTTTTCTCTCAAGGACAAATCTATTAAGAGAGACCTCAATCTTTTTAATAAGACTTCTGTTTCTATCTAAAGAAGGCTTGTATCCATCAACTATTTCCTTCAACTTTTTGATCTCCTGTTCTTTCTCATTTAGGTTAGAGCATAGTCTGGTCTTATAATCCTGATACTTTTCTTGTTTGTCAGCAAGTTTCTCTAGCTTTTCTTGCCTCTTATGAGTAAAGTTTGGATGATGTGTTTTGATTGTGCTCTGATTGAAATCAGTTAGCTTATTCCAATCAATTCTCGGAATTATTCTACCGCCATTAATCTTTTCGATATCAGCAAATAGCATCTGGCTGTCGCAGTATAACTTGATCCCGTATAGATTGATTACGACTTCATTATTATTTATCTCAATCCAATCTGGAAGATTAAGCGATAAATTCTGCCGCGTTCAAATAGACCTCTGTTTTCTGACATAAAGGTCAGGAGCTCTCTAATTTTAGCCCCTAGCAGCTCCTTCTTATTTTCTAAAGACTCTGTGTCGTTAGGTATTTTTTCGCACTCTTTAGATTCAGCTTCTATCCCATCCACGCGAGGAGTCTGTACTTCTTGGGATCCATTAGGACATTCATTATGATTGGTTAATATGCGTTCTCTAATATCGGGATTACTTGTTGATCCTTGTCGTTCGATGTTGCCTGACGCCCAGCCATGGTTGGGCAATCCAGCGGGGGATGGGCAGTGTTTGAGACTAGAATTCGAGAGACTCTCAGGGTTTTTAGGCATTTTTCTCTCCAGTCGTATCTTGTAAAGATAGCCTATTACAACATTTCCTAAAAAGCGATAGCTTTGTAGCTACTGCAGATCTGCCTGATATTGATATTTCTGGTCCCACCGGTAGTTGCTTTTGTTTTTCCACTTAGTCTTCTCTTCCCAACTGCCGTTATTTTTTGATATTATATAATACATAGTAGTCTAAGTCAAGGCTGCTACATAAAAAAGTCCCCTTATGCGATATAAGGGGGTTGAGAGTAAAGCAAGCTCTAACATGCTTTACTCTCCTTTATATTACCGACGGATACGCCAGTGTCTCTCCGAGCCTCCTTTCCCGGAGTTTATTGCATGCGGTAAGCGGGCGCTTGTTGACGTACGCCCACTCACTCATATTATAAAATAAAGTGAAGTAAAAAGCAACTGAGAAGAAGGGCGATCAACTCTTATTACAAGTTAGACTCAAGTTGAGTGATAAAATGGTCTCATCGCTAATGCAAAATCACTTGATAATGATGTTTTAATTTCACCGGTAGTTGTTCTTGTCTTTCCACTTAATCCTCTCTTCTCAACTGCCGTTATTTTTTGATATTATACCTTAATTTATCCGATAGTGCAAATAAAAGCAGCCTTTGTTGGCTGCTAAGATAGCGACAACAAACGACTAGCATCATCGATTGTGTGGCCATCGTATTTTGGACCGTGTGCCTGCTCCTCTAAATGAGCAAAATCAGCCCAAAACTTATTTTTGACATGGTGTGAGTAGACTCCATCTGGAGTGTTGATCCACACCATAAAAGAACTATTAAACATTTGATCGTCTTGATCAAAATGTCGTCTAGCTCTAAAGGATCTTTCTCTATATGTTTTAGTCAGGGCGATCCACAGTTTGTGTCGCTCTGTTTTTAACTGAGCTACACTAAAGTCAGCGATAACAAAACCCCATAGCCTGCCCTTGATTCTAAAGGGTAAGTAGAGTTCTCTTAGCTTTGAATATTCTTTAAACTTAAAATCTTTATCTCCACCTGCCTTTGCTAAGGCTGTCAGTAGCATCTTTAGTTCAGCCTCATATTGAGACAAGCTATGATAATCTCTGACAAAGCCCCACAGCTTCCCCTTTATTCTAAAAGGAAGATAAAGCTCCTTTTTCTTCAAGAAATCTTTTATAAGCTTCATAATTCCCTCCTTTATATTTTTCATTTTCTAGATCAAACTCCTGTAGTCTGATCTTATTAAAATTATAGGTAAGCGGTTTTATAACTGCAAATAAAGATTTTGCTAAATAAAAAATAACAGAGATGAGATGCTCTGTCATTTTGTCAAAACGGTTTTTACAAAAATGTTTCTAGCACAAGAACTCTTCGTTCTTCATGTAATCTTTTTGCAATCTGATAATAATTTTTATAATTTGACGCATTGCCTCCGCCAGCGCCGGACTAGTAATAAAAGTAACCATTTCCACATCGCCAAAGCTAGTAAAAGCCACTCGATCACCATAGACATCAATTTCAACCGGAGCATCGTAGAAATCTTTTGGAATAAAAGTTTTATGAATCAGTCGCTCTTTGTCGCTTCCATCTTGATAATTTCTAATCGAATTCTCAACAGCCGCAGCAATCACATAAGAATATATCCCTCTTTCGGCTTTCTCACTCAAAAAACCTTTTAGATAATTGCCACCATATTCTGAGTCTTTTGGAGTTCTGATTAAATAATTATCTTTTCCGACTCGCAAAATGTCTTTGTAGACCTCTCTGATTGAATCACGACCATAGATTGTTCTGGCTCCGGGCATTTGATTATTAGCATAAAAAATGTCTATCAAGTTGGAGATTCCTTCTTTGACTTCTTTTTCATGGCGAGTCAATAGTTTGCGTCGTTTTTCAGCCAAAGTTTCTAAAGTGACTGGATGATTAGGCTTGTAGGCGGCTTTTTTATCGTCAGTTTTTTCTATTAAATTATATTTCTCTAATTTGTCGCAGATGGCATAACAATTGCTTCTGCTTTCATCAATTAGCTTGCTCAAATCATTTGGGGTTAGTTTACCCTCATTGACAAAAGTCAAATAAGCTTTGGCTTGACTGTCTGTCAGACCAGCCTTTTTAATTAATAAGATTGTATCTTCTCGTTCTTGTTTCATGTTTTAATTATAAACTCCAAATAGCTTTTGTAAAGATGACTTTGATAAGACTATCTAGAATTTAACCTGTTGAGAGTTATATTTTAAAATCAATTTTGACATTTTCATAAGTTAGTCTTTTTAATCTGTCTCTAATCAAAATCAAAATCAAGTTGTGTGGTAAAATGGGCTTATGAAAATTATTAGTGTTGGTAAAATAAGCAAAAGTTATGTTGAGCAAGGGATTGGGGCTTATTCTAAGCGCCTACAAGGCGGTTTCAAAATTAAATGGGAGATAATCCCATATTCGGGTTTAAAATCGCCACAAGCGGCCTTAAAACAAGAATCAGACCGTATCATTGGCAAGATACAAGCTAATGATTTTGTAATTCTGCTCGATCAGACTGGCAAAAACTTATCTTCGCCTGAATTAAGTCAGGTTTTGACTTCTCGCTCTAATGTTGTGATTGTCATTGGTGGGGCTTATGGGGTTGATCAGGTAATTTTTGAGCGAGCCAATCTAGTTTGGAGCTTGTCTAGATTAGTCTTCCCACATCAGTTAGTGAGGCTAATTTTGACTGAGCAAATCTACCGCGCTCAGACCATTGCTCAGAATCACCCGTATCATCATTAATTGTTGACTTAAGTTACTATTTGGTTAATTAATCATCCCAACCTCTCACTCAAAGACTCCAGGATAACTGCTCGCTGATAAATTAATTATTAATACACTGTGCTCTGCGGAATCGTTTCACTAGGTCCTCGATCAGTCAGGTGTTAATAATTAATTTAATCGGTTTGTTATAATGTCGCGTATTGAGTGAGGTGATTGGGATGTTAAAATGGTTGCGTCTCTGTCATCTCGACTAAGCGCAGCCCCCCTCCCTGTCATCTCGAGCGAGTGCTTTAGCACGAGTCGAGAGATCTGTTTTTGTCATTAGACAAAAACTAATAAAAACAAGTCCTTCGGATAGATTTCTCGATTCCGCTTTGCTCCACTCGAAATGACATTTTAGTACTTTTGTCATTCTGAACTTGATTCAGAATCTAGTTAAAACTACTTACTTAATCACCTGCAGTTCTTTTTCTAAACGCAGGATTAGCTGGTTTGTTTCCTCTAACTGAGCTTTGGTTTCCTCAACTAGCTTAGCTGGGGCTTTTTCTAGATAATTCTGATTGTCTAGTCGGCCGGCTAGTTTGGCTGATAGAGCTCGTTTTTCCATTAGTCGCATCTCGATGTTTTCTTGGTGCTGATAAAGAGTCTGCTCGTCGACATCAAGCCACAACTCGTGATCAGCTACGGGCAGCTTCATTCCCCTAGCCTGCTTGACTTGGCCAACCGCTTTGAGCTGAGCTAAGTGAGCGATTAATTGAGCGTTATCAGCGATTAGCTGGTCTTCAAGATAGAGCAAGTTATAATTTTTATTGCCAGGCAACTCAGCATTGAGATAGCGAACTTCGTTGATAACTTTTATCAACTCCTCAAATTGAGCAACTTTGTTAGCATCAGCTTTCAATTGATTGACTTCAGGATAGCGATGTGAAATCAGCAAACCTGGTCCCCACTTGGCTGACTGCCAGATAGTCTCAGTTACAAAAGGTGCAAACGGATGAGCGATTTTGAGACAGTTTTCTAGTAGATAAACTAGTAGCTCTTGATTGAGGCTGGTTTTGGAAGCTTCAATATACCAATCGGCAAAATCGTGCCAAACCATATCATAAATTAGTTCAATTGCATCACTAAAGCGGTAGCGGTTCATATAATCTTCCAATTTAGTCAGTTTTTGATTGAACTTGCTGACAATCCAGTGGTCGGCCAGAGTTTTTAGCTCAATTTGATCAGCAGTTTTTGCCTGATAATCGTCCCCTAGCTGATTGTTGACAAAGCGAGAGATATTCCATAACTTATTGCAGAAGTTGCGTCCAGCTATCACCTTAGCTTTAGAGAAGGCCTGATTCTGTCCGGCTGAACGATTGGAGGCGATGCCGATTCGGAGGGCATCAGAGCCATATTCAGCAATAACTTCCATTGGATTAACCACATTGCCCTTTGATTTGGACATCTTTTGCGATTTTTCATCAAGCACCATGCCGTGCATATAAACTTCTTTAAACGGCACTTTGTCAGTCATATAAAGACCAAGCATAATCATTCGAGCAATCCAACGATCAAGCAAGTCAGCCCCAGTTTCCATCAAACTAGTTGGGTAAAAACGGTTTAGCCGCCCCTTGGTTAGATAATCGGTTACCACAAATGGCCATTGACCAGATGAAAACCAGGTATCAAAGGTGTCTTCTTCTCGCAAATAAGTCTTGCCATTTACCTCGATAGTTGGTTGATCAACTCGAGTGTCAAAAATCCAGTCTTCAGGATTGTCTTTGTTGACAAAAGCTGGAATCGGAATGCCCCAGGCGATTTGACGCGATAAGTTCCAATCATAGAGATTGTCTAAATATTGAATAACTAATTTCTGTTTGCTCTCGGGGTAAAACTTGATTTCACCGGCTAAGATAGCTTGTTTAGCTCGCTCTGCTAGCGGTCTGATTTTTAGAAACCATTGATCTTTGACCATTGGCTCAATCGGTAGACCTGATTTATAATCAAAGCCAACTACATGGGTAATTTGCTCAGTCTTGATCAAATGCTGACTAGCCTCTAGACTAGCGATAGTCTTTTTTCGGGCTTCTTCAACAGTTAGGCCCACAAAAGCTTTGGGCAGATTTTGCATCCGACCGTCATAACCAATCACCTGGAGCGTCTCTAAATTGTGTCGTTTGCCGATTTCAAAGTCTTTTGGATCGTGGGCTGGAGTGATTTTTAGAGCTCCTGTACCAAAATCTTTGTCAACATAATCGTCGGCAATAATTGGAATTTCGCGACTGACGATTGGTAGCAAGATATGGCTACCAATTAGGTTTTTGTATCGTTCGTCCTCGGGGTTGACAGCTACTGCTACATCGCCAAACATGGTTTCTGGGCGGGTAGTGGCGATGGTGATTTCGCCTGGCTTGTCAATTAGAGGATAATTGATGTAATAAAGCTTTCCTTCAACTTCTTTATAATCAACTTCAATGTCGGCATAAGAGGTCTGGAACTTGGTTGAATAATTAACCATTCGTTCCCCCCTATAAACCAAACCGTCATCCCACAGTTTCTTAAAGGTGGCGTAAACTTGATTAATCACTTTTGAGTCAAGAGTAAAAACCAGATCATCCCAGCTACAACTAGCGCCTAGGGCTCGTAATTGAAGCTCCATTTTGCCTCGTTCTTGGTGAACAAAATCCCAAACGCCTTGATATAATTCATCACGTGTAAATTGAGTTCTGGTTTTACCTTGTTTGTTAAGATGTCGCTCATAGACCACCCAGGTCTCAAAGCCGGCGTGATCAGCTCCTGGAATATAGACTACATCTCGACCCTTCATCCTTTGATATCTAATCATTATATCTTGTATGGCTACAAATAGAGAATGCCCGACATGCAAATCTCCATTAGCATTAGGTGGTGGCATAACGATTGAATATGGCTCGCCCTCCCCTGTTGGCGCAAAAGCTTTGGCCGTCTCCCACATGGCGTAAATTGTCGGTTCAAATTGATTGGGTTGATAATTCTTCTTAAATTCCATAAATCCTCTTTTATTGTTTTCTGTAATTATATCATACTTTGGTTTGAGGAGTGAGGGTTGAAATATATCTCTTATCTGTTCCAATTAAGAGGCTATCTTATTTGATTTCTTAAGCAAAAACAAACACTTTATATAAAATTTTTATTAAAAACAGTGGTTAAATATTACAAAATATTTTTTAGGTATTGACAAATGAGAGAGAGAGAGAGTTATAATAAGGGCCATAAAATAATAACAAACCAAAGGAAAAATAAAAATGACTAGAAAAGTTCACATACCAAAACCTAATCCTGAAGGCTATGGAGTTAATTATGCTGCTAATTATGTTCCTCATGCAGATTATAATTATGGTGAAGATTATACTCCAAAAGGACCAGGAAAAAAAGGAGGTTATTACAATAATCTTGATGGGTTTGCAGGAGACGTAATAAGAGAAGCCTTCGAAGACAGGGCTAAAAAACGTAAGATTGAAGCTCTCTCGGAATTTGCTAATTTCAATGACAAAGATGGAAGCGAGTTAAGAAAAGAGTTAGAAACATTCACAGATGAAGATGGACAAAATATGAGCAATGAAGAAATTGATAAAATTGTCAAACTTCATTTAGAAAAATTGAAAGTGTGCGATTGGCTCATAAATGATCTTAATAACGGAGGTACTAAATGGGAGGCAATTACACAAGACTGTATCGATGGATTGTATTGGAAATTGGAAGCAAAGTATCCAGATGGCATACCAGAAGATGCAGAGCCGCTTGAGGAAGAGCAACTGATACAATCCCTTTTTGCTCTTCAGAGTAAAATTAAACAAAAAAAGTAAAATCACACTTTTTTGAATAAAATAACCACGAGTCAAAGCCCGTGGTTATTTTATTATTTTCTCATATGCGAAAAAGTTGTATTAGTTTAAGGTTTCAAGCTCAGGATGACAAAGGCGAAAGAATGACACAACGCCCTACTCTGTCATTCTGGAAGTGGATTGAGTGTAACGAAACCAATATCCAGAATCCAGTAAATTAATTATTAGCTAAAATTTGGATCCCCGATCAGGGCTCGCTTTGCTCTCGCCTGTCGGGGATGACAGGGGGGAGGCTTTGTTCTCGCCGAGCCAAAGATGGTAGGGGATCGGTGTGTCTTTTTTGACTCGTTCGGGATGACATCTGTGAGCCATTTCGACTGCTCACTCAACCCAAATAAACGAAATTATAACAAACCCTAGATTCTTGATCTCGGTGGCCTTACAGCCAGCCGAGTCAAGAATGACAAGAAGAACGACCGTTTGAGGACTTAGTGAAGCGTTAGCGAAACGATCCCGCAGAACACAATGAAAATAAAAATGATTTAATCAGCGTGCAGTTATCCGAGAGTGTTTTGGGTTGGGTGAGGGGATGAAGTAGTTTTTATGACAGTAGAGGAATGATTGGGCTCTGGAAGCTTAATTTACATATGTAAAATCCATTTTGCCCAAAAAGTGGGTAAGGGAGCTTGAAGTGGGGTTTTTGGAGTAAAAAATTAGACAAAATGGCTTCTAGAGCTATTTAGAGCCACTAGGGGAGGCGATTTCAAAAATGCGGGGAGCTATACACAAGTGCTGTCTTAGCTCGACCTAGAGCTTCCTGACGAGGCAATAATTTGCTGTTTTTGTCAATTACCCACTGAGAAAAATGATTAAAATTGGTCTTTATAATCCTTGTTATGGTAAAATAGTTTTATGAAGAAAAAATTAGTCAATCTTACTCGAAAAGTCATGCCTAAACCGGCAGTTAATAAGCTAGAAAATTTTTATCGTAAAAACCGTCTCCGGGTTTTGAGCCGAAAATATGGCAATCCGGCCAAAAAAGTTCAGACTTTGGCGATTACAGGTACTAATGGAAAAACTACTAGTATTAGTATGCTAAATTCAATTATTAAGGCTAGTGGAGCCACGACTATCTTATCAACTACGGCTGGAGTGGAGATTGCCGGTAAGTTGACTGATGCTGATACTTGTCAGACCGTACCCAAGACTGAGGATTTGCAACAGCTTTATCAGACAGCTTATGAGCAGGAAATTGACTATATGTTGCTCGAGGTGACCTCGCACTCTCTGGAGCAGCATAAGATACCAGAGCTCAACTTAAAGGCGGCTGGAATGACTAATTTGACTCAGGAGCATCTAGATTATCACGAATCATTAGAGGACTATGCTGATCAGAAACTAAAATTGTTTACTGATTTTGGGGCGGAACAGATAATCCTCAATTATGATGATGATTGGTTTGATTATTTTAGCAGCAAGCTTGATGGCAAAGATTACTATTCTTATGGTACCGATCCAAAAGCCGATTTTCAAATGACTAAAGTCAAGTTGTTTAAGCAGGGGAGTGATATTACTGTCAAGTTTAAGGATCAAACTTTGCAGTTGGGTACGCCAATGGGAGGCAAATACAATGCTTATAACGCTGTATTGGCTGCTAGTATGGCCAAAAGCATTGGAATCGATGATCAGACCATAATTGACGGTTTGGCTGAATTTGAGGGTGTTAAGGGTCGTTTAGAGTGGCTTGATAATGATTTGGGTCTGGATGTGATAGTTGATTATGCTCATACGCCAGATGGGATTGAGAAGCTGCTCGAGTTTGCTAAGGGGATTGCTAAAGGTAAAGTTCATATTTTGATTGGTTCAGCCGGCAAACGAGATGTTAAGAAGCGTCCATTAATGGGGCAAGCAGCAGCCAAATATGCCGACCGAGTCTTCGTGACTGATGAAGAGCCGCGTGATGAGGATCCAGCTCAAATTCGTGATGATATTATGAGAGGAATTGTTGAAATGGGAACTGAGGATAAAGCGATTGATATCGCTGATCGTAGAGAGGCGATTGAGGCGATGTTTGAAGTAGCTAAGTCAGGTGATATGATAATTGTTTCTGGGCTTGGCCATCAGATGGAGCGCGAGGTTGCTGATGGAAAATCAATTCATTGGAGCGATATTGAGGAAACTAAAAAAGCCATTGCGGCTAAACAGAAATAAAAAATCCCCTCTAAGAGAGGAGATCTTCAAGGTCAGATATTAATCGCAGCCGCATTCGTATAATTCGTCAAAGTCTTCATTTTCTCCTTGTAGTTCTTCTTCAAGTGTTTCTATGACTCTTTTTTCTTCATCGTCATTTTGACTCATGGCTGCTCCTTTGTTTACATCTTAAATATATCACTAACTAGCGATATGTCAAGAAAAAACCAAGCCTTTGGTGGACTTGGTTTTTTGTCATTAGCGGAGGCTATTTTTTGTTAGAGAAGTAATCGACTTCTTTAATCACATCAAGCAAGGCTTGAGCTCGCTTTTCCTCGTTTTCAATCAAACGAGCGGTTTCATAAGCTGAATCAAGCAAAGCTTTATCGTCAGTTGAACGAATCAAAAGCAGTTGAATCTCAAACTTTTCTTCGTTAGAAAGGTTTAGTTTATTGACCAGAGGCTTGAGCTCTTTTAGAGCAGACTGCTTTAGGTCGTTTAGGGCAGGGTCGATTGAGACTGACTCATCTTTCTGATCGTTCTCTTCTTGATTCGATGATTTTTTATCAAAAGCATTTTGTTCTTCTTTAGTAGCTGAGTTAAAAGCTTCTTGGTCAGAGGACTTGCCGTCTTTGAATTTGCCTGATAAGTTGTCTAGCTGCTGATTCAAGCCCATAAATTGGTCAGCTGGTTCAATATTTTCGCTAACTGACGCTTCGGTTGGGGTGTCTGAATCGGTTGGCTCGTTAGTTACAGTTTGTTCCTCTATTTGACTAGCTTGGCTGTCAACTTGTTGATTGATATCATCAAGCACCTTAGCCAACTCTTGCTCGTCAGCTGAAACTGGATTGTCAGTTGGAACCATTGGGTCCATTGTTTGATTTTGATCGTCTGCTGGTGCCATCGGATCTGTTGGTTGATTTTGATCGTTCATTATTCCACCCTTTTGTTAAAATTATTTCATTTTTTATAATTTTACTGTATCATATAAGCATAATAATTACAAGGAATAAAATGTTAGACGATTATAACTCACTTGATCAGTTTAAAATACCACTCTGCTTTGGATATTATAAGAAGTTATTTGGTCGGATTGGTAAGCGAGCTTTAGCTCCTACTAGCAAGTCCAAACAGAGGTTGATATTGTTAACGGATCATCAATATTTGCCATTTGTGTGGTTTTCTCAGATTTTGCAGCATTTGGAGGTCGATTGTCTGTTAATGACTTCTTTACCGAGCTGTGATGATGAGGTGCTAGTTGTTAGTTCGTTTGAAGCGGAAGGAGCGATTTTTATTGAGGCCAAGTCTGATCAACCGCTGTTTGCTAAAGATTTGGAAGTGATTTTGAAATTGGCTAAAATAACTGATCAATATCAGATGACCGAGGGCTTGTTTGCAAAATTGCGCGCTAATCTAAAGCCGCTAACTAGCGCCAAAGAGTGGTCAATTGATAGTTTGTTGATTGAAAATCTACCCAAGCAAGTGGCTTTGTTTGGGCTCGGTAAAAGTAATTTGATTATAACTTCCAATCAATTCGCTAGTGTTGGTCTGGCGTTTCGGCGTTATTTTTGCCTAAACGCTAAGAATGTGGCTTTTGCTGAGACGATTGAAGATATGGTCAATTTCTCTAGCCTTGGTTGGCTGGCTCAACCGATTGACAAGCAGTTTGCGGTTTTTGATTTGGTTTCAAAACTCGATAGCAAACAGGCTCGTCAGGATTTTGTGATAAAAAATCGGTTATTATCGGGTAAAATGCCAGCTAGTAAAATTTATTTTTTAAAAGGACAAGATTATTTGGATCAAGCTTGTTATGGGCTAATTTTGGCTCAAATTAGCAGCTTTTATCTGGCGGTTTTAAATAAAGTTAGGCCGGATCGAGCCGACCTGTTGGATAAAATTAGTGATTATCGGTCAAAACAAGCAAGCTAATCTTAGTAGCGCCAGCTCGACGCAACTCTTTGGCACAGGCTCTAGCGGTGGCGCCAGTGGTGATGATGTCATCAATTAATAAATAATGCTTTTCGGGATTGAGACGACCATCAAAACTGAATTTGCCTTTGACATTAGCTCGTCTGGCAGCAGCTGAGAGATCTTTTTGCGATTTGGTGGTCTGATTGGACATTTTGTCTACTAGCTGAGCGTCGGTTTTATCAGATAGACATCTTCCAATCTCCAGAATGTGGTCAAAGCCACGCATTTTGATATGTTTTTTGGCAGTTGGTAGGGGAATAAGAACGAATTCTGAGTTCTCAGGGATTAGCTCAACCATATAATCGGCCAAAATTGGAGCCATGTCTTTGATGGCACCCAATTTGTATTGATAGATTAATTTTTTGAGCAGATGATTCTGATCAGCAAAGTAAAATAGGCAGTCAAATTCTGGGAAAGGGGCTGGCTTGACTTTTTGGTCATTTTTCAGTTGATTTAGTATGTAGTTTTTACAACGATGACATAGGATTTGACCAACTTTTTGGCAGTTTAAACAGTGGTGGGGAATAATTGTATCAACTAGCATAAACTTATTGTATTTTTTACATTTTAACCATTAGTTTTATTGATTATATCATGAAAAAAGGGTATAATATAGCCAAACATTAAAAAGATGGCTGAAATGCCACATATAACGACGGAGGTTATAGAATGGTACAAAATAATGATTTGTTAATGAACGATCTAGAAGATGATGACGTCTTGGGTCAACTAGAGGCTTTTGAAGATGGTTGGGATCAGCCTGCGACTGATCAACCAAAAGCAGTTGAACCTGCTAAAGAAGAATTAGTTGATGAGCCAGATGAGGACTTTCCTGGTCAGCTAGCAGTTGATGTTTATGAGAAAGATGAGCAATTGATTATTAAAGCTCGAACTGCTGGAGTTGATAAAAAAGATCTTAATGTTACTATCTCAGAAGGTATTTTGACAATCAGCGGTACTTTGTCGGGTGGTGATGATATTGAGGGAACTGATTTTCATATTCAAGAGTGCTACTGGGGTGAGTTTGCTCGAACGCTAGCTTTACCAGTGCCAGTTGATGAGGAGAAAGTACAAGCTTCGCTTAAGGAAGGTGTTTTGACAATTGTCTTTGACAAGCTAAAACAAGAATCAGGCCGAGTAATCGACATTCAATAAAACTAAGCAAAATAAAAAATCAGGCTAGATAGCCTGATTTTTTAGTGGTTGATTTATTATTCAGTAAACTGAGCAATGACAAATTTGATGATGGCAAAGGCCAATAGAGCTACAATTAAGCCGACTACTGAATAGAGGATGGTGTTTTTAGCTTCACCAACTTTGCTTGATTCGCCGCCGGAAGTAACATATTTGAAGCCGCCAAAGATAATCATGATTACGGCTAGGGTGCCAACTATATAAAGCAGCAAGTTGACCATTTGATCGATAAAGCTAGGCAAATCTAAGTCATCTTTAACACCTCTTGGTTTGATAGTTTGGACGTCTATAGCGCTGAGATCGTTGCCAGTAGTTTGAACTGAATTTCCACTGCTTCCCCCTTGAATAGGTTGGTCTGGATCACCTTCTGCATTAACTATGGGCGCAGCTGCAAACGATAAACTAATTACCATTAGTCCAGCTGCTATAAAATTTAGAATTTTGTTGTTCATTGTTGTTCCTTGTTTAATTATAGCTAAACTATAACATAATTTGAGTGATTAGTAAATAAAAAACCGGGCTAATGGCCCGGTTTGAAAGTTCTGATTTAACTAGACGCTCTGAGTAAACTGTGAAGTAACAAAGTTGACTATAGCAAAGGCTAGGATGGCTACTACTAAACCGATAATAGCATATAAAATAGTGTTCTTAGCTTCACCAACTTTTGAGGCGTCACCACCTGAAGTGGTGTACTTGAAACCACCAAAGATCAACATAATTACTGAGACGGTACCGATGACATACATTAAAAGGTTGACCATCTTGGTGACAATAGATTCGTTGTCGAATAGTCCAGTTGGAGCACCTTCTGGTTTGACTGCGCTATCTTCGCCAGTTACATTGCCAATGTTTAGATCAGCGGCACTAACTGCTGGAACAGTTGTTAGACCAACGATGCCAACTAAAGCTAGGGCGGCTAGCATAAAATTTAGAGTTTGTTTCAATTTCATAAAAATCCTTTTTATTAATGTTTTTTATCTGGTAACATTTTACCACATATTATCTTGATAAAGCAAGCTAATTTACTAAACTGAGAGTGGCTTGAATTAGGGTGTAAGCTAAGCCAGATAAGATTAGGCCTAATAGAGCATATTTAATAGTGGTTTTGGCTTGTTTAACTTTCTCATCTTTCTCACCAGCCAAGACATATTGAGCGCCGCCAAAAATCAGCATAATAACGGCAGCAATGCCAACTAAGCTTGATAGCGTAGTAGTAGCTGTTTTTAATAACTCAGCTACGCCAACTTTTTTCTTAGAATCAACTCGAGTTTGCGATAACTGATCTTCAACTGATCCACCAATACCGGGAGCGGCTAAAACAATGGTAGAGGCGCTTAGAGCCAAAGAAATTGATAAAATTGTAGCTAAGAAAAATTTTTTAATCATTATATTCCCATCGTATTCTTAACTACTTCAATGATCGCAAACGACAATAGAACAATTATTAGACCGATAATAGCGTTTCTGATGATATTTTTGGCTTCACCGACTTTGTTAGAATCACCAACTGAGCTGACATACTTGTAGCCTCCGTAGATTAACATGATCACAGCACCGACACCGATTAATTGGACGGCTGTTTGTAAGGTGTTTCTAATGAAACTAGACAATTTAGGAGCTTTTTTGCCAGGATTGACCTTTCCACTTCCTTCTCCAATTAGTTCACTGGTTGATTTGGCCGAGACTGGATTAGCTAGTGACGTAGTCAGCAGGCTAGTGCTAAAAACTGAGCCAATAATGGCTAAGCTTGCTAATAAAATGTTTAATTTTGTTTTCATAAAATCCTTTCTTTATTTACCAACACTATCAACTAAAGTCAAAACTACGTTGATGATTAAGCTAGCTAGAGCGATTACCAATACTCCAAATAAGGTATATTTGACAATCGTCTTAGCTTTTTTGATCTTCTCTTCCGAGCTAGAATAGCTAAGTCCAAGATAACCAGCTGTGGTATAAAGCCAGCCAGCATAGATTAGCATCAAAACTGCTAAACCGCCAACCCAAGGTAGGACTGTGACCACCAACTTATTTAGGATTGAGCTATCTTTTTGGCCAGTCCTGTCTTTTATTTCTTGACAAAGACTACTGTCTCTAGCTATTTCTGGGTCACTACAAGCCCCTGGAGCGGTCACTTCCGCCATAGTCGGGCTTGTTAAGCTTAGCGTTAGAAAGATGGCGATGATAAATTTCTTAATATTATTCATTATAATAATCCTGTTACTATTCTAATTAAGACAGTTGCTAAGGCGGCAACGATTAATCCGGTCACTGATAGAGCAATCGTTTTTTGAGCTTTTTTGAGCTTTTCCATGTCACCACTGGCGGTAATATACTTTACTCCACCGACAATGATCATCACAAAGGCTAGAGCCCCTAGCCAGATGAATAAGTTCTGGACCATTCCTGCTAAAAAATTTTTATCTACTTGACGGTCTAAATCACCACTACTAAGCACGGTTTTAGCTAAAAAATATTTCATTGATTGAATACTCCAAATATTATATTAATAATCACTACTGCGCTAATCGAGATTGCTAAACCGATTAGAGCGTTGGTGAGGGTCTTTTTGGCAGCGGCAACTTTGGCTTCTTCAGCCTGTGCTAGAACATAACGAAATCCGGCCACAATAATAAATAGAAAAGAGGCGATGCCGATCGCTCGAGCCGCCATGTCGCCGATGTTAATCACTAAAATAGTTAGGAAAGGGAACAATTCTATGTCGGTGCCAACTTGCTTAATTTTACAATCGTCATTAGCTTTGTCATCGATGTCAAGGCCGCGATGCCAGGTTGGAATGCCTAGTATTTCACCGTCTTTACAACCGGCAGCACTAACTGGAGTGGCTGTTAGAGAAAAACTGGCGATTAGAACTAGGCTAACTGATAATAATAGCTTTTTTAACATATGACCTCGCTATAGTCATTTTTGATAGGTGTCTGGTAACCAATGATGCCTCCCGGAACCAGGAAGTTTAAGATAACTGTCATAAAAATGTATAGAATCAAACCAATAATGGTGTTGGTCATCATGGTTTTAGCCTGTTTGACCTGCTCGTCTTTCTCGCCAGCGGTAGCATAAATAAAACCAGAAATCATAATCATCACTACTGCCACTACGCCAACCATGGCTGAAAGCCACTTGATTAATTCCTTTAACAGTACAAAAATAGCATTTTTCTCAATATCTTTACTAGAGTTGTCGGCGCCATCACAGCCGATGACATTGGTTTTAGTACCACCGCAGTTTTTGCCTTTTGATGTGCCGTTTCCTCCCGTTCCACTCCCTGTTGTGCCATTAGAAGTATTATCTGGACTTGCTGTAGCCCCAGTTGAGCTGTCAGGGCCATTTCCTTCTTTTGTTTGCTCGCCTTGGTTGAATTGATCTATCAAGTAATTTGTTCCGCCGCCGCCATTTTCTGGCTGCTTTGTTTTATCATTATCAGCTAGAACGGCTGCCGCTGGAGCCAAAAACAAACCTAAGAGCAGGGCATTGATAATTACGATTTTTAATTTGAATTTCATACCAAAATAATACAACAAAATCGATTTTTTGGCAACTTTAGTTTTAGATAAGGCTTGTGGTTTGTTTTAATAGTTGATTTTCTACTGGTTATATGTTATAATTATAGTTATGGTGAGTGGGAGAAAACACACTATTTTAGATAAACAATTTGGCTTTAGGGCTAAGATTGGTTTTTTGGGATTGGTGGTTTTTTTAGTATCTTTCTTGGCAATTGAGCCAGTTTCAGCTCTCGTAACAGCTCAGCAGCAAGGTAGTAATTTATCAGTTGGTGATAAAGTTTTTTCCTATTCTGATCAATTATCAAAAAATAATCAACGCTATTATTTACACAAAGTTAATCAGTCTAAAACTGAGGCGATTATTATCGATGATGGCAGCGGCAGTAGGGAACTGGTCTCTTTTGATGTTGTTGGTGGCAGTCTAACTAACAAGCAAACCATTGATCAGGTAGAAGTTAGGGCTGCTAATCGGGGTGGCAAGTGTGATGTGCCAGTGATCGGCACCTTACTTTGTCCAACTATCAGCATGCTTGGTAGCTCGATTGATTGGGTGATTGGCTGGATAGATGAGTTCATGGAAGTGAGACCCTTTTTATCAACCAACAGTGCTTATTATAAATATTGGGAAACGATCAAGAATGTGGCTAACATTGCTTTTATTGGCTTTTTCTTGATAATGATTTTCTCGCATTTGACTAATATTGGCATCTCCAATTATGAAATCAAAAAAATCATGCCCAAGATTATTATCTATGCTATCTTGGTCAATATTTCGTTCTTTGTGGCGGCTTTGGCGATTGATCTATCCAATATTGTTGGTCGGTCGCTGACTGACTTGTTTATTAGTATTAGCCCGGCGGTTAAGGATGAGCTATCTTGGGATATCTTGAGTCGAGCTGTAACTGGCAACTGGGCTGGAGCAGGACTGGGAATAGCAGGTGGCGCTAGCGTAGCAATAGTTGGCCTCAGTACCGCTGGTGGTGCTACGGCAGCTGTTTTAGCTTTGGCTCCAATTATGCTCTCTGCTTTGCTATCAGCAATCGCTACTTTTATTGCGCTGTCAATTAGGCAAGTGCTAATCATTGCTTTAGCGATTTTATCACCGATTGCATTGGTGTTTAACGTCTTGCCTAAGACTGAGAGTTTGTGGAAGAAGTATCTCGATTTGTTCAAACAAATGCTAATAATCTTTCCAATGTTTACTTTGATTCATGGTTTTAGTATCTTGGTTAGTCGAAGCGTGATTGCAGCTACTCCGCAGCTATCATTAATGAATCTGACTTTTGCTCTGATTATTAGATTGGTGCCAATCTTCTTATTGCCAAAGATTATGAAGATGGCTAGCTCAACCTTTGGCAATATCTACGATAAGATCAGAAACAATAGCTTATCAAAGAAGATTGAATCAGCGGCTGCTGATAGAATCAAAGCCGAGCAAGAAGCTAAAAAGCGAGAATATCTTGGCAGTAAGGCTAGATTTTGGCAACTTGATAAGAAGCTGGCTCAATATAATGAAGACCGTAAGAAAGTCTTAGAAAAAAAGAATAGTTATTTCCAAAATGAAGCTGACGCTAGAGTTGATGATAAGCTAGCTAAAGCTAAAAGTGGCCTTTATTATAAGACTAAAATCATGTCTCGAATGTCAGAAGACAGAAAGGCAGCCGCTAACGCCCGCCTATTAGCAGATATTGAGTCAATAATTTTTTCCCAAAAGACAGATAACCTCAATAACGAAAAAGACAAGAGTCTAGCTCGTCAAATGGCGATTGCTGCTCTACATAAGAGAACTTATGAGCAACAAAAAGAGATGGGCATTTCAACCAATGCTACAGCCTATCTTGATATGTTGGAAGGGCGCGATAAACTTAATATCATGGGCGCTGATGGCAAGACTAGACTTGATCTACTAAAAGATGCGGCTGGCATTGCTGGTGAGAAGGGCCAGATTAAGTATCTGTCTAAGATGTTAGAAGAGCGCGAGAGTGGAGTTAATAAACATATTAGCAATGCTCAGACAACCATTAGAAAGGCAGTTGAGGATGGTAAACTTGATTATATGAAGGTGTTCCATTTAGCAATGGGTGATGGTTCAATCGGTGAAGAATTAGGTTTTGATGCTAATAGTTCACTAGCTCGTCAGGCAGCGATTACAGAGGTCTTTAATACTGGTGATTTAGACCTAGTTCAGCAAATTATTGGAAGTTCGGCTTCAGATAACTTTGAAGAACATCGTGACTTGATTGCTAAGTTGATTGTTAAAAATAAAGTTGGCAAGAACGCTCGTTTCTTAGCCGAAGAAACTATCGATGCTATGCGTAAGGGTATTGTTGACGATGATTATCTTAATGTTCGAATTTTGGACACTCTTAAGAAGGGCAAATATTCGATGGACAGTGTTTCAACTGAAGATATTGATGCTGTTAAGCGAGAAGTCAAAGTTATTAAAGAAGTCTATGCTAATATTCAAAATATGTCTGATAATAGCTTTGTCGATAAATACGGTAGAACTAAAAACGATGTTAGACAACATATCAATGAGTATCAGCAGACTGTTCAAAAGGCTTTTGCTGATCCTCGAACCAGTGCTAACTTTAGGAAAGACGCTAGGGAGCAGCTGGAGTCTATCATGGGTCTAAACTTCTAATAACAGATTGCTATTTTTAGTAGTTTTTGGCATAATATAATTATGTTTAAAAGATGGGTGTTTATTTTGTTGTTGATCGCTGGTGGCGGTTTGCTTGGCGCTAGCCCGGTGGCAGCAGTTTCAACTGGCAACAACCAAATAAACAACTGTATTTCTATCAAGGGTAAGGGCGACATTTGTCCCGATAAATTCTGTGATCCGTCAACTGCGACTTGTAGTAATGATGGCAATCGCTGCTTTTGCAAACCTCGAGCTTTAACTGAGAAGATGACCAACTCTGTTAATAATAAGTGTGAGATTGCCTTTGGCTCAAAAATGTACTATTTTTATGTTAAGGGCAGTGAAGACCCGATAGTTTATCTAACTGGTGGAATCTGGTCAGAAATAACTGACGGCAAGGGGGTGATTTTTGAAAAAGTGCCGGGCAAAACTAGCGTTTATCGTAGTAAAAATTTTTTGACCGAAACTGCCAAAAAAATTGACCAATCTAATAGCAGTGCTGAGATTGAGTTGAATATCAACATCCCCAAAGAAGGAGCTATCGGCAAAGCTCGTAATCAAACTTTCTTCTCAGTAATTAATGCTGCTAAAGAGCGTTGCTCCATCCATCATCACAATGACTTTTTGAGAGATGAGACTAATCTGAATGGACTATTTTTTCTCAAAGGTTCTATTATGAACGACTTTGATCATAATAACACGAAAGACTCCTGTCTGATGCCCACGACAGCTTTATTAAGCAGAATTTTTGGTAGTCAAAGGTCAATTAATGCTACTAAGAATTGCACCGACAAAAAAGCTGAGGATTTTTTTGCTGAAGTCTCAATGAGAATTTTTCAAGGTCCTTTAGGAGACAACTATGATTTGCTGTTAGCAACTTCTAATTTGGTAGTGCCCCAAAACCAAGCTAGAAGCGTCTATTATCTAAAGCCCAAAAATTATTATTTAGGTCGAATCTTTAATAAAGGCTCAAAAGCCTCTTCAATCAGTGTAACTGGCGGATTCCAAATAAATGTTTTTAAGCGACTTTTAGAGCTAGAAAAAATTGAGCAAAAATTTGCTAAAAAATGCCGTGATTTGCCAGAAAGCAAGATTGATAAGGAAAATCGGGATTTTTGTAATCAGTATAACCAAAATATTATCAATCAACTCAAAGGTAACTCTCAACTTGATTTTGAAACTGCGTTAGCTAGTAATCTTGGTTCGGATGAGCCCGATCCGAAGGTTTGCAAAATGATCAATAATAGTTATGACACTGTTCGGACTAAAATTGGCAAGTATTTTGATAATCAAGTTGATTTTATAGATAATATTAAGGACTTTGACAAAATCGATCCTAAATCAAGTGATCAGCAAGAGGAATTATTGAATGATCAGTTGGCGCCAGGTGTGATTCAGCTTTGTGACAATCTTGATGATGCTAATCGGCGTAAAAAATGTAAACAAAACTCGCTTGATTGCTATCGCCAAAATGCCGATGTGGCTGAGCCATTAGTTGGTTGCTCCAATTTGATTCAAAACAAGAACCTAGATAAGGCTCGTTGGTTAATCTGTCCAACTATCAATACTTCGGTCAGTTCCAACCAGTCACTCAAGAGTCGTTTATTAGAGATAATTAGAGCGCCGAGTGATTTTATTGGCGATCAAGATTTTGTTGATCTTTATAACAAGTTTGTGACTATTGCCAATATTCTTTTGATTATTGTCTTTTTGATTATCGTTTTTTCTCAACTAACCAGCTTAGGACTAAACAATTATCAGATTAAAAAGAGTTTGCCCAGTTTTGTGATAGCGACTATTGCTATCAACTTATCGCTATTTCTAAACGGTCTTTTGATCGATCTATCTAATATTGCTGGTAGTGCTACTTTTGGAATGTTAGAAGGAATGGCTAATTCGATTGACGATAGCTTTTTTGATTTTTTCCAGATATTAGCTACAGCCGGACCACTAGTGATAATGGCGTTAGTGGCAGCTGGGCCGTTGATTATGATTTCGCTGATTGGCTTTTTGGTGGCATCTTTCATCTTGGCGGTGCGAAAGGGACTGATAATCCTGCTAGTTTTGACTATGCCAATAGCTATTATTGCTTTAATTTTGCCGGGAAGCAAAAAGTTCTTTAATAGTTGGCTTAAAAAGTACCTAACCGCTTTGATGCTTTATCCGGTAGTGGCCCTGGTTTTTGGGTCTGGTATTTTGGTCCAGCGGATTATATTTGGCGTTTTTGAGAGCGGGATGAGTACAGTCTTTAACAAAATAGTTGGCTTTTTTATGCCTGGAATAGCCCTAATTATGACCCCGGCTATTACTAAAAAATTGGTTTATAGTATAGTTGACTTTAGCCAGGCCGTCAATATGGCTAGTTCTAAACCAAAACAGTTGTCTAAGAACATGACTGGAGCTCAGGCTAACAAAGCCAATTTTGACAACTGGCGCAAAAATCTATTTATAAAGCATTTTCCATTAGGTGAAAAGATTCTTAGAAATAGGGCATTTAACAAGGTTACTTATGGAGCTGGTGTCAGGTCAGTCAATAGCTATAATCAGCGACTAGCTCGTTTTAATAATGATTTTTCAGAAATTCTCAAAAAAGACCCTAAGATACTGGAGACTTATCTAAGAGAAAAAGGCACAAAAGGTGCGGCTTATAATTCTCTAACCAAAACTCAAAGACTAAATTACGACAAGTTGGTGTCTTTTGGCGCTATTAGTAACCCAAACTTTTATTCAAAGGCGATTGAGGGCTTGATGGCTAATAAATCAGTTGATGACGATTTGTTGAAAATGTTGATAATTGAGAGTCGAAAATATAATCCAGGAACCGATGAGGACGTTTTTGTGACTCATAGTCGAGCAGTCAAAAAGGGATTGGTTGGCCTGTCGTCGAAGTTGACTACTTACCTAGGAAAAAACAAACAAGGCTTCTCTATCGATCAACTAGCTATTAATGAGGCAAAGATTGGCATTGCTTCCAACGGAGCAACGCATAATTACGCCTATGACAGCTCGCGATTTATTATTAAAGATTTTGTTAAGAACCAGACTAGCGTTGGAGCTGGTGCTGCTAACTCTTCTCAAAAAACAGAAGCTCAGGATGAAATGGTTGATAAGTTAGCTAACGGATTGTGGGACGAAGCCGGTCAATCCAAGAAGAATAAGATAAGTGATCAACAGAGCTTTGAGACGATTAGGAATTTGTTGGGGGATGAGCAAAAATCTCGACAGCTACAACAGTTGTTGGTTGACAATGCTCAGGATGTAGCTCGTCTACAAGAAGGCTACAATTTGATAGAAAAGGTTGATTTGGAGAAGGTCAGCTCTAAAGATCTCAAAAACACTATCAAGATAGTCAATTTCAACACCAATGAGATAGAGCAAAAGAGTGTTGTTGGTCGGGTTATCAAACGAAAGCTTAATCAAAACTTCGACCAAGCAAATGTCAGGGAGCACTATATTAGTCGTTTGGCTAAAAAATGGAACTTTCTCCAACCAGCGATGAAGAAGGAACTGGAAGAGGTAGTTTTAGAGTTTGCATCCGAAAATAGTATTACCGGTGATACGGCCGAACAAGTGTTTGAGCAGATTGGATTGACTAACTTGAGGATTAAGCTATGATTAAAAAGCTCTTATTAGTGGCTAGTATCATTTTTGTTTCGTTTTTCAATGTCAATCAAGTCACAGCCGCTAATTATGAAGCTGAGTTAGAGGACTTTGAGAATCTAGCTCTGTTCTCTGAGTATGCTCGCGCTCGATTGAATATCTGTTATCTGTCTGATAGTAACTCGCTTGATCAGGCTCTAGCTGAAAATGACTTTTTGTATAAAAATGGTATTAATAATAAAACCGATTTTTGTGCTAATAAGAAAAATGTCTTTGAGAGAAGACTGAAGATGATCTATGGGCTTCATTTGTATGGGGAGAGCGGTGTTATAAGCGATTCTGCGACTACCAACTATAGTTCGATTTTTAGCATATATGATTCGATCATCGCTGGCAAAAGAAAGCCTGGTCAGACTTATAATAGCAATGGCAGCTTAGCTGAGCAGGCTTTGACTGCTAGTAATGCTGGACATTCGGACCTACTAGTAAAAAGTCAGATCAACGATTTTCTGCTATATAATGATTCATTAGCGTCTTTTGATAATGTCGAGACCTTTTTTCAGCAGCATTCGCCAAAATTAATGCTAGCTCACTTAAATAACAGTTGCAAACAATATAAGAGACTCTGTAATAAGGACAATCCCGACCCCAATTATTGTTATTGTAATCAAGTAGTGGCTGAAGATGGCAAAAACTACTTTCTATCAAGCAGTCTCAATCGGCCAGACTATTTGCAGCAGATGTATTGGAACTCAATTTCCAATTATAGTCAACCTGATATAGTCTATGATTATAAAAATACCGATGATGATCATATCAAATTACTAAACTATGTGGAGTTTACTAATAAAGAGCTAGCTGAGATGAGACAGGTGATTGATATAACCGCTATTCATGGTGATAATCTAACACAATATGATTTTAAGTTTGAGCAGCCTGTCAGTAGAGGCTATTCTAATCAGGTGCCTGGTGGTTTGGGAGCGCTAGTCAAGTTTTTGGCTCGGGTGTCGATTGACGTAGCAGGATTTATTTTTGATAAGTCAGTTGAAATGATCAGTAACACTCCAAAATCTGTCAATAACTCTCAGCTTAAGTCAGTTTGGTCCAATTTTAGAAATCTGACCAATATTATTTTAGTCTTAGCATTTATTTTTGTAATTTTTTCTCAACTAACTGGATTTGGCTTGTCTAATTATTCGGCCAAAAAAATGTTGCCAAAGCTACTAATTTCGATTATCACTATCAATTTATCGTTTACAATAATTTTATTGGCCACTGATTTATCAAACATCTTAGCCGATTCAATCTTATCTCTTCTTAGCGCTACTTCACTTCAAACTATCTCTGGCAAGGTGGTGCAAAATCAGCTAGTGTCAATAATAGGCACTGGTGGTCTAACTTTCTTTATCGCTGAGATATTATTCTTGATTGTGGCTTTGTTTGTGTCGATAATTAATTTGATTTTGCTAGTAATAATATCTTCCATTAGAAAAATATTAATCGTCTTAGTGATTATCTTGGCACCACTAGCCTTCATTTCTAACGCCTTGCCGAAATTTAAAAAGTTATATCAGACTTGGTGGTCAATGTTATCAACCGCTCTAATTATTCCACCAACCCTATCTTTGGTTTATGGCGTTAGTCTAGTGGCTTTTAGTATACTATCAAAAGACAACTATATAGTTGCCATTACTGTGCTTAGCGCAATGTCGGTTTATGGAGTATTTCATATTATAAAGCTGCTTCGAATGGTGCCAATGATTGTATCAGTGCCTATTGTCAGTAGAATATTGTCGCTAAAACCAACCTCTGCTCCAGGCTTTATTAAAGACAAGGTAATCAATCCTTTAATTGGACAGAGAGTCACTAGTAATCTTAAAGCCAGACAAACTCGCAAAATGGCCGATTTAGGCTCAAAAAAGAGATATGCCAATATTGCAGCGCCAGCCATGAAACAGTTGATTTCTAGTTACAAGCAAAAATCAGCAAATTATACTAGTAAGTCAGATATTACTGAGCTTATCAACAGTATTGATCCGACAAAAAGGAGGTTATCATCACAAAAAGATTGGCGAGCTAATTTATCAAAAGTTGGGCAGGCTAATATGATTAAGGAGATTAGAGATAGTAATAGTTCATTGACGGCTCTTATGTCAGCATTGCACGCTTTGTCGCGTTCTGACGATGGCAGCCCGGTCGATTTTGATTATCGTGATTATTTGATTGGTGCTCAAAAAGCTAGACGACTTGGCGCTTCACCAGAAGAGTTAAAAGATCTCTTTTTTGGCACTTTAGGCAACTTGGAACAACAGAATAATTTGTTCGGAATGGCTGAGCTGTCTTATAATTATAGTCTTTACTCAGGACAAAATGGCTATTACAATCCCGATCAAGATTATGCTCCAGCTAACAAAGAGGCTCGGACCAAAGCCTTTGCTGATATCTTCAATCATTATGACATTGTTGGCCTCAACGCTGAGAACAAGGTCGAGAAGGCAATTAATTACGATATGTTGACTAAGGGCCAAAGGCCGGGTGAGTACCTGAGCATATTATCGGAAATTACCAGTCGAGACGAGTATTCAAAAATTAAGAAAAATATTGAGAGTCAGGTTCATCTGGTTGATGCTCAGACTAGGTCGGCTTTTGCTGACATCGGCTTAGAATCGTCAGTTGAGCTGGATAATAGTTAGGTGTTTGAAAAAATGAAACAAATAAAGCATAATTATAATATGAATAAAATTAGACAACGGGTCATTGGAATAATTGCAGCCCTATTTATAGGAGTGATTATCAATTTCGCTGGTCCAGTCGTTAATCAAGCCTCGGCATTTAGTAAAATGACTAAATGCGGTGCAGTTGGTGGTGGCATGATGCTAGTCAACTTCTTATGGGATACTTTCAACTCGGCTGACGGTGCTTTTAAAGCTATTGAGGTGGTTTTTGACACCAACTATACTATATTTAGCGCCGATAGTGGCTCAGCCGTCTTTCAGGTTTGGCAGATCTTTCGTAATTTAACTAACATATTGACTATTCTTTTATTCTTGATAATAGTTTATTCCCAGTTGACGGGGGTTGGTCTGTCTAATTATTCGGTCAAGAAAATGCTGCCGAAATTACTGTTAGCGATTATCTTAGTTAATCTATCATTTTATCTAATGCAGTTTGTGGTGGATCTATCTAATATTGCTGGTAGCTCGATTTATGGTTTTTTCAATACTAGTGTGCCTAAATTTACTTTTGATAATGTTTTTGGTAGTCTAGCTGGTGGCGCTACTTGGGGCGGGTTATTTACTCTATTGTGTGCCAAAGATGGGTTTGGCGGTCTGATGGTAGTAGTTGGGCCGATCGTAGTTGGTTTTATTGTCATAGTGGCGACCACTTTTGTTATTTTGATGGTCAGACAAGCCGTGACTATTTTATCAGTTGCAATGAGTCCGTTCTTCTTTTTGATGATGATTTTTCCAAGAGGCGAAAAACTGTTTAATGCCTGGAAAAAAGCTCTAACTGCTAGTTTGATGCTATTTCCAATTATGGGAGTGCTGTTTGGAGTTGGCGATTTGATGAGCCGAATTCTATATCCAGTTAGTGGTAGCGAAACTAATCCATTAATTTTCTTGTCGGCGCTATTAGTTAAGCCATTGCCTTTTATCTTATTGCCTCAATTGACTCAGAAAGCGCTAGAGTCGGCTCCGATGATTGGCAATGTTATCAATAAGTTGTCGAGCAGCGCTAGAAGCAGTCTTACAGGAGGGCTCAAAGGAACCAACGCTTATAAGTTGAAAGAAGCAGAGCTGGAGCGAAAACGCAATCTGAGACGACAAGGTGTTCATACTAAAGGAGATGGCGTGCTTAGTCAAATCTCGGCTGGAGCTAATAAGTGGATTAATGAAAAAACTGGCTTTGGTAAAGTTAGAACGTTTGAGATGGACAAACAGAGAAAAGATAACTTAATGTCAATGGGTGAGACTATCTCGCAGGAAGATGCCAGCTTAATTGAGGAAATTGCTGAGCACAATCGACAGGCCGAGGTGCAAAATAGAGCTAATGCTGGTAATTCCGGTTATACACCAGTTGCAATGCGAGATTATGGAGAGTTAAGCGAGGCCTCTAGGGCGATGTTTCTCAAAGGAGGGGTTGATATCTATGATGGCAATACCTTAGGTGCAATTGCCAAAATTAACAAGTTGTATCGAGGTGAGGGCGATGTCAAGGACTTGCAGGCGCTGCTTCGTAGTGGAAAAGATAAGCATGGTTTAGATATTATATCTCAAACTGAACGAAGCAATATTATCAATAGTATTGGTACCAAGTCTTATGAGAAGGGCCGCTATGATGTCTTTGGCTATGCTAGACATCTGACTGATCCTAATGCTCAAGGCAATTTTAATGCTGCCAAGTTGACTGAGACTATGTCTAAGTTAAGTCCAGACCAGCTAGCTAAAATCAATAATGATATGTTAGCTGAAGGCTCGATTGGTCGAGAGGCTGTTAAGAACATGCTCGCTACCAACGAAGGAGAAAAGGCTCTTAATACGGCTAGTAGCGGTATGTCGGCTCGAGTAATGAAAACGATTGATGAAATTAAAAATGGAATTTAAAAAAAAGTTTATTGGACTAGTTTTAATAATCTTTGGGTGCGTTTTCACAGCCGGTAGTGCTAGTGCGGCTAGTCGAGATTTTTCTTTCAGAGAGTTTAGCTTGTCGCAGTATCCTGTAAATCAGAGCTTGTCGCAGGAAGAATTGATTGATCAGATACAGGGTTTTGCTTATAAAACTAGTCAGGAGATCAGTCGTTGTTCTGAGAGTGGCTCTAGTGGTAGCAATACTCAAACTATTTTTTGCACCAAAATACATGAAGCTGATCATATTAGGCTGGCCTATTTATACTCAATTAGTGCGGCTTCTGACTTTAAAGAAGTTGGCTTAGAAAGCCTGATTTATAGTGACAAGAATGTAGAATACGATGAAGTTACGGCCGCGCCTGTTGGTGATGAACCGTATTTTGTCGAAAGCGGATTCGGACATAAGAGCGAATCCAATACTTCGATTTTTGATAATCAACCCATCTTGAATCAAGACTTGGCTAAAAAAAGTGCTGATTATCATGACGGCTATTTACGAGCGGTTAATTATTCTCTAAAGCAATGCGAGAATAATGTTAGAAACACTAATAGCTTTGTTAGTCGTAAGTTGGCTATCAACGGCTTAATTGCAGCTGATAAGAATCGTCAGAAAGTTGAGCAATGCTCTGCTGATATCGCTGATAACCCCAGTGATTACTGTAGATGCTCATTGGCCACTAGATGGAATGAGCTTAAAAGACCATTTAATTATGATGGAGTTGATTATAATAACCAAGTAGCTGTTTGTGCTCAAACAATCAGTAGCAGCATCAATGTTTTTAGCGAGGCAACTGATCAAGAAAAGACGGATGTTTTGACTAAATTCATTGACGAAAGTGAAAACAGGGCCAAACAAGCGCTCAAGGATGCCAAAAAAGATTATCAAGAGATAGATTGTTTGGTGCTAGAACAAGTTTTAGCCCAGTTTAGCAATCGTGATCGAATAAAAAAGTTACTCTCTAAAGCTACCACTCAAAAATGGCTACCGTTTAATAAGTATGAACAAAAATATTTTAAACTAACTGAGAGTCAAAAGAATCAGGCTGATCAAACCAATATGACATTGCCGATTAGTGAGTGTGGTTATCGTGGCTTTGACACTATCAAATGTATGACTGTCAGGGCTGGGGCGGAGTCTTTTGATATTGGCTGGGGATTTCTTTTTGATCCGACTTTGCTATTGCAAATCAGGATCTCTAATTTGGCTTTTTCTAATCTAAAACCTTTTTGGATTCAGTTTAGAAATATCGCCAACATCATACTAGTTCTGTCTTTTCTAGTGATAGTGATTAGTCAAATGACTGGCTATAAAAAGAACTCTTTGGGTCTAAAGGTTATTTTGCCGAGATTGATTATAGCGATTATTGTGATTAACTTATCTTTTTTGTTAGCTAAACTGCTGATCGATGTTAGTAATATTTTTGGGGATGCGATCGATGGGTTATTTAAAGCGATCTTAATGCCGTTTAAGGTAAATGAGCCTGGTCTAGCCTCAATTATTGGTGCCTTTTTCTTAGGAGCAACTAGTGCGGTGGCCGGTGGTTATGTGGCTTTTGGCAACATTACTTGGCTACTAGTAGTGATTGTCGTTGCACTGGCAGTAATTAGTTTACTATTAGTTTTTGCTTTGTTAACTATGCGCAATTTATTCATAATCATTTCAATTATTATTGCTCCGCTACTGATTAGTTTTTCGATTCTGCCTGGAACTAGAAAATTCTTTGATTATTGGACTAAGATGATACCGGCAATGTTTTTGATGTATCCTTTGGCAATCCTTTTAAAGTCATTTGGCGATATGATAGGAACAATTCTTTATTCATCAGGCAATCCGGCGATGATGCTAGCTTCCTTTGGCTTTATGGTAATTCCGTACTTTATTTTGCCTAAACTGCTAATTAGTGCTACCAAGAAAATTCCAATCTTTGGTAACAACGCTTCTGTAGTGTCCAATTTTGCTCAAAAGCAAAAAGACAAGGTCCTAAACTCCAACACTTATCAAAATGCCAAATATACTCATCAGCAGTGGCTTAAAAAAGCTCTCATTAGCGACAAGAATATAATTGGACGAAGCAGAAATAAAATCAGAAATAAAATTAATCCAAAAGCCAGATTACTTGATTATGCTCAAAACTATGACTATGGTGAGTTTAGGAAGAAGATAGATGAGCAGATTAAACAGTTTGGTGGGAATGATGCTTTTGCTTCAGTTGTAGTCAAAAAAATAACAGGCGACTATAAAGATGAGCAAGAATTATATAAGAATCTGAATAAAGATGAGATAACCAAACTAAAAAGTTATCCTGTTAACAATCCTGAGAGCATCTTGGCGGCGGTCGAATTCGCGGCTGAATCTGGTGATTTGACTAAAAAGCAATTATCAAAAATATTTACCAGTGATGACAGCGATGATCCAACTGTCTTTGGTGATAAATTAGCGGTTGATAAATTTGGTGATCGCAAAATTTTGCTAGATTCTCTCAATAGAATAGAAGGTAAGCTAAATATTGAATCGGACTGGGTCAACGCTTCTTTTGTCAATAATCTAAAAACTGGTCGTCGTAATCCGATAGGAGCTTTAGACTATTTATTATCGCTCAATCGGCCAGCTACTACCAAGCTCAAGGATAAGTTCAAAAACAATGATCAAAACTCCAAGGTATTTATTGAGTATATGGACTTTTTTTATCAAAGGTTTGACAAATGCACTGACCCAGATTTGAAACAGGATTACCAAGACCTCTATGAGACCAAATTGGCCCAGATCACCAATGAGGATGTTAAGACTCGAGTGATTAGAGAAGTCGAGCATTAAGTTGATTTTACAGAGGAAATGTGGTATAATAAAAGTATATGCCTAATAATAAATCGGGAGTCAAGATCAAGCAAGCTGCAACTATCATGGTTGTAACAGCTATAGCCGCCATTGGCGTCTTTATTTATCTAACCATTAGCCCTTTTTTGAGCCTAAAGGCGATGGCTGGCGAGATGACTAGATCAACTAGTAATTTAATCTTGATGATTGAAAAACGAGCTGTGGTTCTAATGAGTAATAAATTGGGTCCAACTGAAGTCAAATCTCGCTATAAAATAGTCAATCAAATGCGCCAAGTTAACGCCAATCTAGCTCATAATTTGCAGAAAAATGATTTCAAACTAACTTATCAGAACGGTAGAATTAGTGATTTATCTTTTGGCTCTAGGAAACTAAAATCTGACAACTTTAAGACCGCAGTTCTTAGTGATGGCAATCTTTATCGAGCTTTTAGCAACAGCGTCAATATTGACCGAGCGGTTTATCAAAACAAGCTAGCTTTGCGTCAAAATCAGGAGATGCGGATTAATTTGGCCGGTTTTAATCAGAATGATAAAGATTTTGACAAGCAAGAGCGAAATCTAACCAGAGTTAATCGTCCAGGCAAGCGGTTTGCTCTGTTTCCGGAAGAGGATCAACCAACTAACTCTTGGTTTAGTCTGATCAAAAACGATTTAAAACGAGCTAATCAAACAGCTGATCAGATTGAGAAAAAGGGCGAATCTCCTATTAGAGGTGATTATCAGCCTTTTCTGGCTTTAAAATCAGATTTTATCAATAAAAAATCATCCTGCGCAGCTGTCAATAACGCTCGTTCTATTCAAGATTATAATAAAGTTGTTAGCGGTAAGCAGCAAGCTCAAGCCGCAATTAATTTCAGAGTTGGAGTGGAAAAAATTGCTCTTGATAAATCTAGTTCAGAAGAGATGGATTATATTATTAGAAAAATGCAACCTAACAACAAGGCGGTAAAGTCAGCCACTAACGGCTCGCTTTATCAGCATTTTGTTGAACGCAAGGATGTTGCTATTGATCAGGCTGCCGAAAACTACATTAACGGCTCTGGATCAACTTTAAACAAAGCTTTGCTAGAAAATGGCTGTCGTGATGATAACTTTTTTGGCAATATTTTCGGCCTGGGCACTATTCCGGCTAATATTAACTTATCAAATAATGACCAAAAATTTATTACCAACAACACTCTAGCCACAATGTCAAATCTCAAAACTGCCCCCAATATCAGAGGCGAGGATTTTACTAATTCGGTCATTGCTGGGATGAGCTATTATAACAGTCAGTTAGCTAGACGAATGGTCGGCACTATTTTGACTCAAGAGCAGGCAGCTGAATATAAAAATCAGCAAAGTAATCTGTTAGCTTTCAAGGATAGCACTGTTGATCCATTTGATACCAATAATAGTCATAGCATGATCGCCAAGTTGAATCTAAAATTGTTTGCTCTAACCAATGGCTCAACCTCAGTTGGTCAATTTTTAGGCAATATTTTGGCCGCCGCTAATAACAACCTGCCAGCTGGCAAAATCAAGGCTCGAGCTGATGACTTCAGGCGGCTAAATTTGTGCCAGGATTCTGAATATCTAAAGTTGAATAAATACTTAGACGGCCAAAAGATAGCTCTTGATGCCGCCTGCAATCCGATTTATGCCTTGCGGCCGGATCTATTGGAGATTGATCCGGAGCAAGTGATTGAAAAATTGGTCGCTAGTGGTGATTTGGTAGTAGATCAGTCCAGTTGTGATGCTAATGGGCTCGACTGCGAGCTCAAAGAAGCCTCTAGGCTAAAGTATTTTAAGCAAAATTGCCTAACTAAAGATGCTTCTACTTTGGGTCAAGATATTAATAAAGATTTGTTGTGTATGGCTCAAGGTCAGGATGAACAATTGTTTCCGGTTTATTTCTTGGATAAATTGGTTTTAGAGATAATAGATGGAGTTAGTAAGTCATGAACAAAAAAATATCAGCCATTAGTTTAATTCTAGCAATCAGCTTGATTATTCTGCCTTATTTCCAGCTAGCGTTAGCTAAGGTGACTAATGATGAAAGCTTTTATAACAGTAATCAAGTCCTGTTTTATAATGATAAATATCGCTGTGTTGATAATGAACTTAGCTTGTCTGGCAATCTCGCCGTAGGTGATAACGATAGCGGATTGTCAAAGAAGATTATGAAAATTAATGATCCAGATAGATTCGCTCAGGCGATTGATGACTGGATAGCTAGCAAACAGCCCAATTCACCTCTAAAGGGGCTTGGCAAGTATGCGGTGGCTGGCGGGCAGCGGGTTGGTATCAATCCAATCTTGCCGATTATTATTGCTCAAAAGGAATCGAGTTTGGCTACGGCCGGTAGTTTGCACTCTCGTGCTTTCAACTCTTTTGGTCGAACCGCCACTAAAAGCCAACCTCATATCGGCACCTCGAGATTATGGTATCGCTGGAACTCTTACAAGCAGAGCCTTTATAGCAGCGATCCAAATTATACTGATATGTATCAGTATTTAGCTCGGGTCTATCAGGCTCAAGATACGATTGAGGAAGTGATGTTCAAGTATGCTCCGCCTAAAGAAAACAACACTACACTTTACATCAGGCAAATCAAAAATTGGGCTGGCGAGATTTATCGGCTGGCTGGTGATTCCATAGAAGTGGCCAAGTTTGGTAGCAAAAATGAATATAATTATATTGATTGTTCAACCCCCATGTCTAAGTTTGGTGGAACTTTGAAAAAAATG
>PDWI01001159.1_pt1 | contig 48790 bp, 35 predicted proteins | sample 1430891 | NCBI WGS metagenome assembly PDWI01 (sample SAMN01162508, study PRJNA174530) | Oral metagenome, whole genome shotgun sequencing project. | biome: Marine environment; feature: Marine mammal; material: Swab sample of the gingival sulcus; isolation source: swab sample of gingival sulcus...
CACAAATATAATTCATTAAGTTGAAAGCCTCGTCAGAATTAAACCTCTGAGGAGGCTTTCTTTGTTATATAGTGTTGCACTTACAACTGGAAAATACGTAGTCAAGGTAAGCACATCAAAATTACACAAAACACATTTAGAATGATGATGTTTATCTTATTGATTATTAAAGTTTTTACCCCCTCCCACGGTAGAGCTTTACATAATTAGTTTTTAGTGAGTGTTCGGTCATTAAGCTTCAGTTCGTTGAGCCTGTCGAAACGGGGTCGCAGCCCCATTTATCCTCCATAGCGGTACATTTTGATAAACTCAACGACCGAATATAGCCTATTCAAAGTCCTCGTGCAAAGGTCTTTCATTTGAAGGGGGGCAGTGAGGGAGCAAAGCGACTGAACTAACAGGGTAGTTTATAAAAAAGAAATACTTAATTAGCCAAGATACCACAAATCCGAACAGCCACAGGATGTTTTATGTAACAAACTATCTATTAGGGAGATACAAGACTTCATTTTAAGGAAAAAAAATGACTGGGAAAACTCAAATGAGTTTTCCCAGTCATTTCTAAAAGTTTTCCGGAAAACTTTTCCAACTCTTCCCAAATACTTTTCCAACTAATCCAAATATCACAAATCGGAACAGGCACTCGGCGTAGAGCTTTGCACGAGGAGTTTTTTATTTACAAAGGCAATCCTCAACCCTCCCTTTGAAGTTATAATCAATTAAAAACCAGTATTTTACAGACAATTTCTTAGACCAAACTCACGTTTTTCTACGCTTTTCACAAAGGATTAATGCAAAAAATTAACTATATTTGTTTAACACAAAAGAATTTATATTAATTATATCCGAATAAAATAATGAAACGAAACCTATTCAAAGGATTAGACTTCCTCAATCAAATAGTTGTAGTTCTAACCATATATATATTAGGAGCATTGGTCATTGAAACTTTCTTTGATTTACCCTCAAAGACCAAAAAGCTAATGTATTATATCGACTATGCCATCTGTATATTCTTTATCATAGAATTTCTTATCCGCTTTTATTCAGCAAAAGATAAAGTTAAGTTTCTCCGCTGGGGCTGGATAGACCTAATTGCCAGTATCCCCATCTTCAAAGTATTACGCTTAGGTAGGATATTTCGCTTAGTACACCTCTACAAAAGGGAACTTAAAAACGTTGAGCATCAAGAATACATACAAACGCATTATGGCAATAGAGCCAAGAGTAGCCTTGAGATAGCAACCCTTATTGCTATTGCTTTGATTATCTTCTCCTCAATAGCTATTCTACAAGTAGAGACAGCTCCAAATAGCAATATCAAAACAGCTGGAGATGCTATCTGGTGGGCGTTCGTTACGATTTCAACAGTTGGCTACGGCGATAAATATCCCGTTACGCCTGCAGGACGAATGATTGCGGTCTTCCTGATGACGGCAGGTGTAGGGGTATTTGGTCTTTTTACCGCCTATATTGCTTCTATTTTCGTTGCTGATGAAAAGCGTAAAGAAAAAATCAACTTGGAGAAAAGTACAGACACTCCAAAAGAGCAAGCAAGTCAAAGCAAGCAAACACAGGAGTAATCCTCCCGATCAAAACAGGTAACCTTAGAAATCAAGCAATAATAAAGCGTGCCGAAACTTAAGTTTCGGCACGCTTTATATCATAGAGTCTATATTAGCGACTACTTAATAGTGCGGTATTGTACAAAGGCTTCAATAGCTTCGTATCTTGCAAGACCAAGACTTTCGTAAAGCTCTGCAAGACCTCTATTACGGTCTTCACTACGTTGCCAGAATAGACGCTCGTCATCACCCAAGAATGGAGCTGACTCCATCTGACTTTGGTGCTTCAAGATCGCATTACGCTTACGACGAAGCTCTTCTGGACTCATTGGCACAGCCATTTCGATATGCTCAATTTCCCATTCAGCCCAAGCACCACGATACATCCATACACGGCAGTCTTCCTTGTACCACTTATCTTCCTTGAATAGGTCAATAGAAGCAAGGATAGCATCTAAACAAACCTTGTGCGTTCCGTGTGGGTCAGCAAGGTCTCCTGCTACAAAGATTTCGTGAGGTTGAATGCTTTCAATAAATTCCTTAACGATTTTAATATCAGCTTCACCAAGATCGCCCTTCTTCACTGTTCCTGTTTCGTAGAATGGTAGGTCTAAGAAGTGAATATGATCTTCAGGAACACCTACGTAACGAGCAGCAGTACTTGCTTCTTCACGACGAATACGTCCTTTCATAAAGCGAACATCAACACGCTCTGGATCTCCTTCTTTCTTTTCATTCATCAAGAAATCTCTAACTTCCTGAACCTTATCCAAAACAGGATCGTCTCCGCCACGTCCATAATGATTACAAACGTGCTTCATCAAAGACATATAGCGAATTACTTCTTCATCACCAACGGCGATATTACCTGAAGTTTGATAAGCAACGTGTACATCGTGTCCTTGCTCTACAAGACGACGGAATGTACCTCCCATTGAGATCACATCGTCATCTGGGTGTGGACTGAAAACAATCACACGCTTAGGGAATGGATTGGCACGCTCAGGACGATTGCTATCGTCTGCATTTGGCTTACCACCTGGCCAACCTGTGATCGTATGTTGAATATCATTGAAGACTTGGATATTAGTATTGTAAGCTGATCCAAATTTAGCGATCAACTCGCCAAGTCCATTATCAGAATAATGCTTGTTTGTAAGCTTCAAGATAGGCAAACCTGTAACTTCACACAACCAAACAACAGCACGACGAATCAACTTCTTATCCCAATCACAGCTTGTTACAAGCCAAGGGTGGTTGATACGAGTCAATAAGTTTGCCGCAGCCAAATCAACATAAATCTTAGCGTTAGAATGCTCCTGCAAGATAGATGCTGGCAAAGTATTTGTCTGTGGCTTCTCTACAGCTTCAGCGATTTGCTTAGCCTTGCCATCACCCCAAGCAACAAGAGCGATACGACGAGCCTCAAGAATATTACCAAGACCTAAGCTAATACCTCCAAGAGGAACAGCATCAAGGTGATTGAACATACTCTTAGCAGCTTCTTTGCGTGAAACAGTATCAAGCACTACAAGACGAGTACGGCTATTAGTATTTGTTCCTGATGAGTTCAAAGCGACACTACGTGAAGCACTGATACCCAAAATGATACAATCAATACCTCCAAATTCAGCAATCTTCTGTTCGAAAGCACGACATTCAGCCCCTACTTCATCAACCGAACAAGTTACGTTTGGCACGATGATATGCTCAGGCTTAACGTCAACCTTAGTCAAGAACTCTTGATTGATTTTGTTGAAACAACCACCAACAGCTTCCTCTGAAAGAGGATAAAATTCATAAGCGACTACCACAACGACATTCTGGAAGCTTAGCCCTTCCTGCTCGTGTAGGCTAATTAATTTCTTATAAACAATAACAGGAGACTCTCCTCCGACAAGAGCAAGGACATACTTACGACCTTCACGCTCTGCTTGACGAATCTCTGTAGCAATACTTCGAGCCAACTCTTCAGCCGCCTTGTTTTCTGTTTCAGAAATCAATACAGGCGTCTTCTCGAATCGAGTAAGTACAGCTTCCTCTAAGGCATTTGCTGGACGATAGAACTTTTCAGGTACTTCATACAGCTTGATGAGTGAACTTAGATTTGTTCTCATTATACTGATAATATTTATATTATAAATTAGTTATATGTTTAATATGAAACAAAGATAAGTATATTTTCTTAAAAAACACAGCTAATATCTTGAAAATAAATAGATAAATGCAACAGATTAGTATTTCTCCCCGCTCCCACCGAAAAGCACTGCTCAAAAGACAATAATCAGAGGAAGGCAAAAGAAGTATTCTTCTTTTTAGCTAATCCAGAAATAATGTAAGGTATTTATTAAGTATTAGCAAAAAAAAGAAAGTTTTTTCTTATATTTGTAACTCATTACTAATAATATATACACAAGACTAACAAATTTATAACCCTCAAAATAAAAAAGAATGCTTGAGATTATTAAACAGTTTATTGATCCCGAATTAGTTGGTGAATACCGTGCCTTTGGGAATGGTCATATCAATGACACGTATGCAATCCAAAACAAGGACGGGCAGGATAAATGGATTCTGCAACGCATCAATCATCACGTATTTCCAAAAATTGATACACTACAACACAATGTAGCTGTTATCTCTGAAACAATGCGTCAACGTCTTGAAAAAGACAATGACCCTGAAATTGAGAGAAAATATCTTCGCTTCTTGCCTTTAGTAGATAATCCAAAGCAAAACTATTACTTTGATGGAGAGAACTATTGGCGTGTATGTATCTTCATTCCAGACGGAATGAGCTTGTCAGAAGTTTCGCCAGAGTCTGCACGCTATGCAGGTGAAGCTTTCGGTCAATTTGAAGAAATGCTTTCAGTGATACCAGAGGGTGTCCTTGGTGATACTATTGAGAACTTCCACTCTATGCCTTTCCGCCTACAACAACTTGAGGAGGCAGTAGCAAGTGACCCTATGGGACGTGTAGCTAAGGTTCAGGATCTCCTTGACGAGATTGAGAAGCGTCGTGATAATATGCTTATTCAAGAAAAGCTTTACGAAGAAGGCAAGTTGCCAAAACGCACAATCCACTGCGACACTAAGGTTGACAATATCCTTTTTGACAAGAGTGGTAAGGTGCTTTGCGTTGTGGACTGGGATACATCAATGCCAGGCTTTATCCTAAGTGATGTTGGAGACTTTATCCGCACAGGTGTCAACCTTGCAGCAGAAGATGAAGCCGACTTGGACAAGATTGGTGTTAATATGGAGATTTACAAGGCTTTTGTTGAAGGTTACCTATCAACAGCTGGTAAGTTCTTGACTGAGACAGAGCGTAGCCTCATTGCCTATGGTGGTCGCTTGATGACTTATATGCAAACGGTTCGCTTCTTAGCTGACTATATCAATGGCGATACTTACTTTAAGGTACACCACCCAGAGCATAATCTTCAACGCACAAAAGCACAATTCCGCTACCTACAATGCCTTGAAGAGAAAGCTGAAGAAATGGAAGCTTTGCTTAGCTAACATTTGCCATTAAGCAAATAAAGCCTTAGATATTAAGTGTCGCCCTATAATGCTAAAGCATTTTGGGGCGACACGTCTTTTTTTCAAACAAAACTCATTAAAGAAATGAGATCAAAACTTATCCTTACCCCATTTTTAATTCCCCTATTCTACTTTATTAATATCACCTTTGATTACGGCTTTGATTGGTCAAATATAGATTGGTTTGCCTACAAACTGATACATCAAACCATTTTCTTTCTTCTCATGTTTATCACTGTAAACATCAGGAAACCAAAAGCGATGAAGTGGACTCTCTATATTAGCTTATGCTACCTACTATGGCTATTTTGCTTTATTGCTATAGATATCATCTACTATGGCTTAGAAATCCATATTGCCAAGGTAATAGTCTCTTCAATCCTTGGCTTAGTTTTGCCATTTGAGCAATACCTCCGAAAAGAATAAGACAATAAAACCAAACAATAAAAAAGAGCTTGTATCAAATGATACAAGCTCTTTTTTATTATGAGATAAAATCTTATCCCTTAGCTTTAGCCATAGCACCACGAGCAGCACGAGTAAGCTTAACAGCACATACTACTGCGTTCTTAGCATTCATTAGCTCAAGACCATCGAAGTGCAATGCACCTACTTGGATAGTCTTACCAAGACCAAGCTCAGTAACATCTACAAATAGCTTCTCTGGGATCTCTGTGTAAACAGCTTTTACACGAAGCTTACGCATTTGCAAGCTAAGTTTACCCCCTGCACGTACACCTTCTGCGTGACCTGTAAGAACTACTGGTACTTCAACAGCAACTGGCTTTTCTTCATTAACTTCAAGGAAGTCAAGGTGAAGCAAATCATCTGTTACTGGGTGGAACTGCAAGTCTTTAAGAACAGCCATTACAGTCTTACCATCGATTGTAAGCTCTACAGCGAAAATCTCTGGTGTGTAGATAAGATGACGAACGTCTTCTGTCTTAACAGTAAAGTGTGTGTTTGAACCTGCTCCGTAGATTACTGCAGGAATAAGTCCTTCCTTACGAAGTTCTTTTGTTGCTTTTTTTCCGAGGTCAGCACGTCCTACGCCTGACAATTGAAAAGTCTTCATTCTTTTTTAATTTATTAAAGTGTTACTCAAAATTAGTTTTCCTAATTTCCCATCACACCCATTCCAACAAATTAGCAAAATAAAACCCCAAAGAATCAGTTTTGATCCTTTGGGGTTTTAAGTATTAACTCAACGTTAGATTAATTCAATTGCTCTGCCAGAACCTTGACAATCTGAGCACAAGCAGTGCCATCTCCATAAGGATTAGCTGATTGACTCATCTGATTGTAAAGCTCTTTATTATCAAGAAGAGCAGAAGCTTCAGACACAATACGCTCGTAATCTGTACCGACAAGCTTAACAGTGCCAGCCTCTAAGGCCTCTGGACGCTCAGTAGTATCTCTCATCACCAAGACAGGCTTGCCCAAACTTGGAGCTTCCTCTTGAATACCTCCGCTATCTGTCAAGATTAGAGATGCCTGCTCCATTAAGTAAACGAAATTGAGATACTCAAGTGGCTCTATAAAGAAGGTGTTGTGATTAGAGCTACTATTTAGATCTTCTCCAAAAACTTGATGGATAGCCCCTCTAACATTAGGGTTGAGGTGCATTGGGTAAATGAAATCAACCTTAGGATAACGCTCTGCCAAGGTCTTAATAGCCGAACAGATATTGATAAATCCTTCACCAAAGTTTTCACGACGATGACCTGTAATCAAAACCATTCGACGTTCCCCCGTTGCCAAACGACCAAGATCATAACCAGCCTGTAGCAATGTAGCTTTTAATGATTCTTCAAGCGATGAATCTGTTTTAATCTTATTCAAGACCATAAACAAAGCATCAATGACTGTGTTTCCCGTCACATAGATATTTTCAGGGGAAACAGCTTCTTTAAGCAAACTTGCTTGGCTCAACTCCGTTGGACAGAAGTGATAATTTGCAATACGCCCTGTAAGCTGGCGATTCATTTCTTCAGGCCAAGGACTATATATATTGTTTGTTCTAAGCCCTGCCTCTACGTGTCCTACTTTTATTTGTTGATAAAAAGCCGCCAAAGCTGCTGCTGTAGAGGTAGTTGTATCTCCGTGAACAAGAACAATATCAGGTTTTGCTTTCTGCAAAACATCTCTCATTCCTTCAAGTACCTTATTTGTAACATCATATAAATCCTGTCCTTGCTTCATTACCTTAAGGTCAAAATCGGGCTTAATCCCAAAAACCTCAAGCACCTGATAAAGCATTTCTCGATGTTGCCCTGTTACACAGACGAGTGTCTCAAAAAGATCCTTATTTTTTTGAAACTCACGCACCAAAGGAGCCATCTTAATTGCTTCGGGACGAGTCCCAAAGACTAACATTACTTTTTTCATAACATCATATTTATATTATCCTACCTCGGTAAAGGTAATAATAATTTATAAATTATTGAGAGGAAATGATTCTAAACATTTCTTTTGCCAGCTTCTTTCTATCAAAATCTTGAGCTAAACGCTTGCCACCTTCTTGCAAAGAGGCATACAACTCAGGCTCTTCCAACAAACGTAACTTAGAGATAAAGTCCTCTTTATTTTCAGGCTCAAAACAGACTCCTGCCCCATACTTTTCAACAATACCTTGAGCTTCTCCTTGAACGCCCATAAGTATTGGGATTTGCATTGAAGCATTCTCAAAGATTTTTGAAGGAATTACAGTCTCAAAAAGAGGAGACTTTCTTAGATTAATCAAACTAATATCTAATATTGAAAGATAACGCTTAACCTCTTGTTTAGGGACAGAGTCAAGCATTGTTACATTTGTACAATTAAGTTCTGCCTGAAGCTTCTTTAGGTTTTCCTTCTCAGCTCCATTGCCAATAAATAGAAAATGATAATTAGAAGTAGCCTCAAGCTCTTTGGCACATCGGATAATAAAATCAAGCTTGTGTGCCATTCCGTGTGTTCCGATATAACCAATTACCGTTTTACCGTTAAGGTTCAGCTCATCAATTAACTTTAGATCCTTAGACATAGGCGTAAACATCTCCGAATCAACACCATTCTTGATCACAGATATTTTAGCACTATCAACACCTCGCTCAACAAGAGTCTTCTTGAAAGAGTCTGTAACAACAACAATCTTTGATGCAGACTTATAACAACGCTTTTCTTCCCACTCAAAATACTTAATAAAAGCATTGTCATTCATAGCCCCCACAGTCTTGATACTCTCAGGCCAAAGGTCTCTAACTTCCATAATCCAAGGCTTACGCTTAAAAAACGATAGGGTTCTTCCAGAGAGAGCTGTAAAAAATTGAGGAGAAGTGGCTACAATAAGATCTGTCTTGACAAAAAGACCTGCAAGGAATGAGCTTATTGAGAAACTAATAAAGTCTAAGGTTCTCTTTAAGAAACCTTTATTGGCAACAATATAGCTCCAAACTCTAATAACTTTAATGCCATCAACAAACTCCGTTTGATATAACTTATTACTATATCCTTCATATACCTTCCCTACGGGAAAGTTAGGAGCACAAGTAATAACCGTTACTTCAGCACCAAGCTTAACCCACTCTCGACAATGCTCATACGTGCGAGTTGCAGGAGCATTCACTTCAGGAGGAAAGTTGTCTGTTAAAAAGAGAATCTTCATACCGCTTTATTTATCTTAATAGTTTATATTAATATTTTGCCAAGCTTAATTTGTTTGGGAGACTAAATCTAAAGGCTTAATCTGACAACTCAGGCTTTGAGTAAAATCTATTTTGACAACCTTGATCTCTAAAAACTCATTGTATCTCTCAGAAATTTGTTCATCAAAAACAGCTACAGATTTAGCTCCTTTGATAGAGATAGTCGCAAGATTAGTCCTAATATAATCCTTTGAAAACTCAAGGATTTTTACGTTTGGGGCTAAATGAATATAACTGCTTGCATTCGTCGGAGAAACAATGCTATCTGTGATAACTAATGAATCTAACACTATTGAACAATCTCGTTTATGAAGCAAATTACGCCCAAACCCATTATGAGAGGCTTGTATATGATTTGCTTCGTCAATATTAATGGCAACCTTTGCTCTCTTACCTAAACGGAATCCTCCCCAAACTTCACTTGAATCCTTTGATTCTATAGACACCGTATTGTGAGCAATCGTACTACGCTCATACTGACGGCGTGACGTTTTGTTATAAGTGGAAATCCCTGTATCAACGATAAATGGCTTATTACCAATACGCAGTTCATAATTAAATGTATCAGCGTGGGTATGACCTGCTTGATAGCTTGCCATAACATTACCGACATCAAGCAATACTTGAAGGCTCTTACTTTGTAGCTTTCTATAACCAGAATCTCCAAGAGCTATAAGCTCCCAATCAATAAATAATCTACGAGCATAATCAAACAGCTCTTGAGCTGTAGGAGCTATCCCCAAGGCTGAGTCATTAACCAAAGGAAAACTTCCATCTTCATAGATGATTGCTTGAAGATGACCAAGCATTTTCTGAGCAACAGCATATAAATAAGTATTCATACGCCCTTGTCCCTCAAGAACCAAGTTATTTAAGGAGATGTTGTAGCAATCAAGCAATCTATCCAAAAGGATACAATGATACATTGGGGACTGCTCATAATGAGCTCCATCGGGAAGCACTTGCTCCTCTAATTCTTGTTGTAATAGCTTAGATGCTTTATCAAAATTAGCTCTATCTGCAAAAAATATTGAACCGAAAAATAAAGCATAAGCATCCTCTAAAAGATGATTGCCTAATAAATGGAACTCCAACCTTTGGGATAAATGGATATACTGACTATAGAGACTATCTAATCGCTTTGGTGTCGCTAAATTAGGATATTTAATCATTGCCTTAATCCAATTAATACTCCTCAAAGCAATAGGATATGGATCAAGACCAACCTTATTATCCTCCAAGTTATCAATAAAACTATCTATCCAAAAAGCTATCTCATCCTCTGTAATATCTTCTTGGTTGAGCCAATCCATATAATTTAGGTTATATGCCCAAAGCATTCCATTCCGAGTATCGTCCCATTTTGTAAAAGGGCTCTTGATATTTATAAATGAGAACCCTTTTTGATCTAAGCAATTAGTCTTAGATATTGGCATATCTAAACTCCAATCCTTATTAAGCTTAGGACAAGATAGTAGGATATAATCTTGCTTTATCAACCGATTTTTAAGTTGATAAATAATTTGTTTTAACCTTAAAAAAGAAAGAGTCCTGACAAAAGTAAATATATTCAACAAGCTTATATTTTTTAATTTGACTTTTGATGTATTTCCGAGACCACAGCTCGAAACTTTCCAGACATTGTTCGCTCAATTTCATCAACATACTCAAAAGAAACCTCTAACAAAGGGCTAATAAATTCTTTAATCGTTGCTCGCAAAATTTCTTCTGTAGCCTTCCTATCATAAGAGTCTCGACGAACAACTCTTAAAACAACTTTTCCCAACTCCCTTTGAACAACCTGACACTCCTTTATATCCTTAATGCTTTTAAAAATATAATCAAATCGTGTTATCTGTGTCCCTTCAGGGGTCAATATAAAATCTTCAGATCTCCCCTCAATATCCAGAATCTGTCTAACCCCATCCTTCTCAACATTCAATGTTGCGATATCCCCTATTTGGTATCGAATAAAAGGCATTCCATAGTTCTGAAAACCTGTCGCTAATAAAGGACCAGTTTCTGTTTCACCATTAGAGGCTGAGGCTTTTACTTCCAAAAGACCTAATTCAAAATCTTCATAATACCCCTCACACCCAGCGACTTTAGAAGCACTTGCAACATTCTCCGAGAACCCATAGTGCTCGACACATATAATACCCGGAAAAGCTGTCTCAATCTCTTCCTTTTGATTTTCATATAATTTTTCAGCACCTGAAAAATAATACTCTGGCACTGCCTTAATTTCTATACCTAATTCGTTCACAATTCTTGCAAACTCATAGACAATCGAAGGATAACCAACAATAAATCGAAAGTTTTCCCTATTAATATAATCTGCAATAAATGGGACTTTCTCTTTAGTAAGATGTTGCATATTAACCATTGCTTGCCTCTGAGCAGAGCGATAACGCCAATAAGGAGGCTTGTTTTGAGCTAATGGAACAACTATCTTACCAGTAAAATTGATATGCTTGTCTCCCTTATCTATACCAAACCTTTTTCGTCCCCGTTGAACAATAGCCCAATAATATTGGAGGTTATGCTTTGTCCAATAGAAGTCTAAAGGCGTACCAGTACTACCACTTGTATGATATGAGATAAGATCCTTTTTATCAAAGTTATCTGCAACTAAATCTTTTAGGTTATTCCTTACCATCTCTTTTGTAAGGATGGGAAACTTATCCAAATCTTTTAAACAAGTAAAATCAGAAGGCTTTACGCCATGTGCATCATAAAGCTTTTTATAGAAAGGACAATGCCTGTAAGCATGGTCAATTATCCGGAATAAATTCTCTTCTTTATACTTTACAACCTCTTGCTTAGACCAATTATCACTCTCAAGCAATTGCTTATACAATGAATCAAACTCTCCACCAAATCTTTCTTTTTCAACTTTATAGCTATAAAGGGATACTAAAAGCTGTTGTAACCAAATCGGAAGTTTACTATATAAGTTAAATAAATTCATTTTCTATAGATTTAATATAAGGTCAAAGACCTTTTTATTAATGTTATCTGAATTAAAATTCTGATTAAAGAATTCTAATGCAGATATAGACATCCTCTGATATTGCTCTTCTGTTAGACCAGTTACAGACTCTTTCAGAGCATTATAATCTTTAGGAGGGATAAGCAGCCCTGTAACTCCATCTTCTACAATCTCGGGTATCCCTCCAATACTCGTCGTAATAACAGGCAAACCAACTGAATAGGCTTCAATAATAATCCCCGGATAGCCCTCTGTTCTACAAAAAGTTGGAAAAATTAAGCAATCATAACGTTTCAAAATAGCTGGCACTTCCTCCATCTTCAGAGCACCACAAAAATTTGCTCTATAATCAGAAAAATATTCACTTGTATATTTCTCGTCTTTTATGATACCATATATATCAATAACATAATCATTAGGGAGTTCATTTGATAGTCTTAGAAGGTAATCAATCCCTTTCTCTTCATATATATGAGATATAAAGAGAAAGCGTTTTCTATAAGAGGAGTGTTTACGCTTCTCCTGTGACATCCTTGAATTAGGGAACCATTTAATAGGAACATTATCTCCCAATAAGTCCTCCATATAGGAAACAATACGTCTTGTCTCAAAAAGCAACAAATGGGACTTCTTCATTAAAGAAATCATTTGTCCCCTTTTATAATTGGAACAAGTCTCTAACTGATCAACAAAGAAACCTCCTAATTTTCTAAAAACAAGCTTTTTTCTGAGGAAAAGGACAAAAGGAGCTGTATAATAGTATATAAAAAATGCTCCATTATAACTTGCATTATAAAAAACGATATCGCTCCGCCAAATATGGACTAAAAAATTAACGATAAAATAAAGCAGATTTAAAACTTTATTATCCTTAAATCGAAAAGTATTGATATGAATAATATCATAATTATGACTATAGCCATAATCTAATAGATTCTGAACCAATATAGTTTCTCCTCCATAACCGACACCATCAATAGGAGTAGGACCAATAATAAGTAAACTATTTTCTCCCATAAAGGATTAGTAATCTTCTATATTAATATTCCGTTTTATTATTTTTGCAGGCACTCCTACCACAACACAATTATTAGGAACATCTTTTACAACAACTGCATTAGCACCAATGACAACATTATCCCCAACCGTTATTGGACCAATAATTTTAGCCCCTGCATTTATTTGCACATTATTCCCTATTTTAGGGACTTCATAATGTTGAGATGTTCCTCCAATGGTCACACACTGACTAATAGTACAATTACATCCAATAACAGCACGAGCATGTATAACTAAAGCAATCCCCCCATACCCAAACTTACAACCTTTTCCAATCTTAACAGAGTAAGGAACAGAGCACCTAAACACAAAACGAGTCATATAATATATAAGTGTTGGCAAAAATGGGATTTTATGACGATATAAAAAATTTGCAATTCGATACCAATGAATCAGCATATAAATTTATTTTCGTAGTAAATTTAATATTTCATTTTTAATCCGCATAAAAGGACTAAACTCTTGTTTGACTCCATCAACAACACAAATATCAGAGAACCCATTAAGAGTATGAAAAGAATAACCATACTCTTTATCCCTTAGACGAATCTCCCTAATAAAAGACTCTCTAAACCTATTTGGGGCTAACTCCTCAATACGAAAAATTTTTATCGCTTCTCCATAATGATTTGTACAAACCTGAGCTAAACGATAAAGGTTCTCCTTGACAGCTACGATATAGCCTGCAGGTCTTGCTCCCCCAAGATCAGATTTCACGGGATTATTATCAAATGACTTAAATCCAAAAGTTGGAGACTCTGAATAATAAATATATAAATTTTTATTCGACTCTTCGCCTCGTTTTGTAGCAAATAAATACCATAAGCCATTATACTCAATTAGAGTTGAGTCTAATAAGGGCTCATCAATTAAAGATCTTCTATTGGATAAGGCATAATCTACTTGATCAAAATCATAAACCCAAAGACTTCCACTTTCAGATGCTTCTGGAAGAACCTGAATATTATTTTTAGACCTTAATATAAATGGATAACTCTGATGATAGCCCATTTCACAAATAACCTGCCTATTAATTAAGGTATAAGCAATTCTATCTATCGTTAATAAACTGATAATCCCTCGCTTGCAAAAATATGGGAATTCCTCAACCAATACTTGAATCTGCTCCTCATCAACGCTCAGAATAAAAGGATCTGCAAAAAAACGATCTTTATAAGGATGTTTAAGCCAATGAACACCTTCAAGCTCAAGAGCTCCTGATTCTATAATATTACTTATTGAACGATTAACAAATCCAATATTCCAAGTATTATAATATAATTTATCTAATATCATCCTAATAACTGATTAATCAAGTTCATATATTTACTAATAAAAACTTGGCTTGAAAATTTAGCTTCTGCAATATCTCGGCTAAATGCTCCCATCTCTAAGCGCTTTTCAAGTCTAAGATTTATAAACCTAATTATTTCTTTAGCCATTAAATCCACATCTTTAGGAGGAAAAAGAAATCCATTCTTACCTCTACTCACGATTTTAGAGTTATCGCAAATATCACTTACTAAAACAGGGAGTCCACAAGACATTGCTTCACACAATACATTTGGGAATCCCTCATAAATAGATGGTAAACAGAAGACATCACTCTTCCAATACTCTCTCTTAATATCTAATGTTGGGGGTAAAAACTCAAAAACATTTTCTAATTTATTATCCTTCAGTCGTTGCTGACACTCATCATAATAATCAAATTTAGCTCCATACCATTTAACATTAAAAACTTCTCCACATTCTTTTTTCACCACTTTAAGTGCATCAAGAAACCTTAAAATATTTTTCTGTCTAATAATACGACCTACTCCTATTATTTGACAGATATTAGATTCTTCTTTTTTAACCTCAGATGGTGAAAAAGAATCTGTATCTACAAAATTAGTAATAGTAGTAGTCTTAACACCTAAATCAGGGTAATGTTCTGTAATAAACTGGTGCTGAGATTCTGAATTTGGAACAATTGCCTCTGCCGATTTAAATAAATAAAACTTAAGCTTATCTTTCCAAGCAATAGCTTGAGTTGTATTTCGATCAGAAACGATTAACTTAAACTTATTGTAGAATTTCTTAATAATACAAGTAATCATTGATGGAGTATCCATAAAGCTGATGACAACATCGGGAGCATACTCCTTGATAGCTTTATATACATAATACATACGCATCACCTTATTTTGACCATTAGGGAGCAACTCATATCTAACCTTATGCTCATCTAAAAATGGTTTATAGAAAGGTAAATCATAGTAGGTAATCACTTTAACATCATAGTGATTATCCTTTAACAATTTAGCTAAACCAACCAATTGCCTTTGAGCTCCTCCCGAGACTAAACTATCAATAAAACAAAGTATTCTTTTCTTTTCCATAAATAATCATAATTAATTTAATGGTAACCTAAAGATGAACATATACTGAATAAGCATAAACATAAAGTTGATAAATAATCCCAATATTCATTAATCTATAGAATTGCTTCTTTAAAAGGATCTCTTCTTTGTAAAGATAACACATTAATACCGTATTGGGAATCGCTGTCATCCACATTGTTCTGTTATAGAAATCATCGCCTTTAAAGCCCATAAATAAGAATGCAGTTGCTGATAATAATATTATAACAACAAGTTTATATAAATAAATAACATTCCGATCTATGCTCTTAATACTAATAGAAGTCTTACTAAAATAGAGTTGCTTTGTAGCATAAATAACTGGAAAATAATAAGTTCCAATTAAGATTACACTTCGAATAAGACCTTTCCAATTTGCAACAGCTGTCTCTCGTTTTGAATATGTTATTAAAGCTTTTTGTAATGCAATATCATCAACCAAACCTACAGCAAACAAATCAAAAATTTGCTTTAGCATAGGTAATAATAAGGGAAATATCAATAAAATAGCAATAATTGTTCGTTTATTGATTGGAAGAAAAACTAAAGGAGTGATAAGCACTAAGAAAAAACTACTCTTATGAAATACTACTGATAGCAATATAAGTCCAATAGCAAAGAACCTTTGAGGAAGAGTTAAACCTCTTCCATTACGAAACAAGAAGCCAAAGCCAATAAAATAAAGAGCATAAGCAAAAGCTGCTCGAGAAATAAAGTGAGTCGTAAAATACATTGAGAACATCAGATAGAATCCCAAGTAGCGATTCAATCTAAATACGTCAAAGACTTTTAATAATAGATACAATGCTCCTCCCCAAACAATTGCCCTAAAAAGAAAATAATTCCGATCAACAACCCAAGCAATATAACCATATATGGGTTCTCCATGATTATGAGAGAAAGGGGAGAATTTATATTCTTGAATCATTCTTGCATAAGAAAAATAATCAGACTCATAGATATTAGTCATCAATAATATAAAAGAACAAAACAGCATAAAGCGATACATTCCTTTATATTTAATCTTTTTAGAATCTATATGCTCAAAAGAAAGAGCCTTCTTCCTATTTGAAAAATTAATATAAATATAGAAGAGCAAACAGTATATGGTCATCCATAACGCAGGCTCATCAATCGTTACCTTAAACATACTCATACCTTACAAATTAACATAATTTACGCCCGACCTTCGTCTTTCGAAGTAAATGAACAATTAATAAACTCAGAAATAGTGCAAAAAAGAATCCTACAAATGGCAAACTATAGGCATCTAAGTACTTTTGTGGAATATCTGTATTGTAATACAAATATCTTAAGATAAATTGCTGATATATATAGACCCCAAAACTATATTCTCCAAGCAGTCGTATCTTATAATTTGATTTTAAGATCCCTTTATCTATTAATAGACCAATGGTTAAGAAAATAGCTCCAACACCTAATGTAGCATATATCGCTCGAGCAGAGTTCCTCTCAAACAGATAAATCAATTTTTCAAGCAGAACAGATGAGTTTTCAAGTCCCTCAACCCAAGTCGATAAACCCCAAAAAGATAAAGCGTATAATAATATTAGAAGAAGACACACACTTTTCTTGTAGCTTTGACTAATATTTAGATTAAAACGTGTGAGGATAAAACCTAAGTAAAAGAATGGGAAATAATAAATCATTGAGCCCAATCTAAATGGTAATGGCAAAGTTGGCAAAATTGCAAAAAGATAGGCTAAGGCTAAAATTATGGGATATTTTATATTTATCTTATCAATCAAATAGGTCAGTGGAAAGCAAGCAAATATCATCGGTAGAAACCATAGATGCCCAACACCATTTACTATAGAATAGCTAATCTCCATAAAAGAAGAGTCCGCTGAACCAAATACTACAACATAAAGGATTCCATATATATACGTTGGAACAAGTAATCTTATAGCTTTAGATTTAAGAAGACTAATAAAAGAGATATGCCCCTCTTTCAAGACTTTCACCTTATATAACTTGTAGCCAAATAGATACCCGGAAATAAACACAAACAACTCCAGCATAGCACTATAACAAGTCTCAGCAAACCATTTATATCCTGAAATAAAATCAGCATATATAGATTCCCAAGCTCCACTATATGGTGCAAATGAATGATAAGCAACCAAAAGTAAAATCAATAATATACGTATGTAATTGATATTATCAAAGTAACCTTGTTTATCCATACTCATTATGATTTTTGAGAAGAGTCTAACCCCCGTTTATGCCTTATAGCAACAAAAGTCATTGCAAGAGACATAACTGTAGAGGCTATTGCAAAAGTATAGGCAACCCCCATATACGAATAATTCTTAATCAAAGGAATACTAATAAAGAAGCCAAAAATTGAAGATATTAATGTTATATTACGCATCAGACGATCCTTATTGTGTACCATTAAATAAGTTGAATATACTTGTTTAAGAGCTACAAAAAACATACCAAGGATATAAACTCTAAGAACCTGTAAAGCTCCTTCAAATTCCTCTGTATAAAAATAATCTAATAAATAAGGACCAATAAGCCAAAGGATAAGATAGCCCATAAAAGATAATAGCATAACAATCATCACATAATATTTATGCTTATCTTCTTTCCGAACTAAATATGGATAAAATACTCTGGAGATAATATTTACAAAATTATGAGCCAGATTGGGAAACTGAGATCCTGCAGATAAGATCCCATTTGCAGATATCGGTGCATATACCCCTAACAGGACTACAGCTAATGAGTTATACAAATTGGGACCTATTAGATTTATAAATATGTCTTTAGAGCTACTAATTTGCTTTATAATTGCCTTAAAGTTTGGTGCATAAATCTTGTACTTAAATCGATAGAGCACATAGTACATTGATACCAAGCCCGTAATGAGATAGCCTAAAGACATCAATAGAGGGTGATAAATATAGTCACTCTCTTCTTTAATAAAAATGAATACCGAAGCCGTAAAGATAACCTTAACCAACAGATTAAAATAAGTAATAAACTTCATTCGCTCTAATGCCTGATAGAACCAATCTGCAAAAAGAATCTGTCCAGGGATCATCAAAGAAGTATAAAAGATTAAAAGTAGATACTCTTTAACCTTTGGAATAAATAAAGAGACTAAGACTAAGGCTAACAATACACACAGGTACAACATTAGCTTTGCCCAGAAAGTATTGGAATATATATGAGAAACTTTTTCTTTATCCTCTCGACAGCGAGCAACATCTCTGGTAGATGTGTATAAAAAGCCCCAATCTGCAAAAGTATTCATCCAAACGACAACAGCTCCTGCAAATGCAATCTTGCCATAGCCATCAACACCTAAGACTTCAGCAAGATAGGGAATGGTCAGTAATGGGAAGACATACCCTGCTACCTGTAGGATTGTCAAATAAGCGAAGTTGGAGAATAGTGTCTTACTATCCTTACTTTTAGCAATGTTCTTAACCTGACTTTTAATATCTCGTCCCATCTACTTAGATTTTAGAGCATAAATAAATCTATCTCGATGAGCTTCACATTCAACGTAGTTTAGGATCTGATATTGCCGTTTTCTTGAGATTATATCAGGCAATAAGCCCAATGAATAAAGCTTTCTACTAACTCTTGAATAGTAAGGATTTAATGCCCCAATATACATTGGTTTTAATAACTCATAATTTTTCTCAACCTCAATCCTTAAAGATTCAGGATTAGATATAATCTGATTAAATTTTTCTATAGAAGAATTAAAAGCTATTTTATCCTTTAAGATAGAAACTCTCGCCTCATCTTTACATTGTAGATAAGGAATTAACTCAAATAAGACGTCATCATTAGTAAACTCTAATGAAAGAAGAAAGCCTTCATGCCAGATTTGTGGACGAATACCTGTATCAAAGCAAAAGTTCCCTAAGCCATAAAATATTGGAGTCCCATTATATACTTCATACCCCGTATAACAATGTTGATGATGATTAGCAATTACATCTGCCCCAACATCAGCAAAAAAACGATAGGTCTCTACCATACGAGGGGTTGGCAACTGAAGCATTTCATTCCCTCCATGAACAATAACCATTACAAAGTCAGATTGACTTTTTGCTTCTTTTATTTGCTTGTATTGTTTTATTGGATTTAGAGGACAAGTACCTGCTTGGTTTTCGTCTGCGATAGAGAACTCATGTTCACAGCAGTTAATAATAGCTAACCTTTTACCATTTATCTCCTTATATAAAACTTCTTCAGCCTCCGCTAAATTACCTCCAGCCCCTACTGAAGGGAGCTTATTTCTTTCGAGAGCTTCAAGAGTTTGTTTATAACCAGCAAGACCATAATCCATTATATGATTATTTGCAAGAGTAACTAAGTCAAAGCCTACATAATTTAAAGCCTTGAGAGCAGAATCATCAGCACTAAGAGCTGGACCACATTTTTCAATAGGGGTACAAGATGAACTTAAAATAGGGGTTTCTAAATTTACAATAGATAAATCGTGCTGTTCAACAATAGGCTTTACTTCTCCTAAAACAGATTCATAATTGCCTCCTTTAAACAGCTCTGAAACTCTATTCGAAGGGTAGTAATCTCCAGCAATAAGGACTTTCATATTACTTAAAGTATTCTTTATACCATTGAACAAAAGCCTCTATCCCTTCAGGTAATTTAACCGAAGGAGCATAAGCAATATCTGTCTCAAGCTTTGTTGTATCAGCATTTGTTTGATAAACATCTCCCTGTTGCATCGGCAGATATTTTTTTTCAGCTTCCACACCAAGATTCCTTTCAATCTCTGAAATAAAATCCATTAGCTTTACAGGACTACTACAGCCAATGTTATAAACTTTGGCTGGGACATTATTTTTACAAAAATCTTTATTTGGAGTAGAATCTAAAACTTGAATTGTCCCCCTGACAATGTCATCAATGTAAGTAAAATCTCTAATTAGATCGCCATTGTTAAAGACATTAATCGCTTTACCTTGACTTATCGCATTGACAAAAAGCATTGGAGCCATGTCTGGTCTCCCCCAAGGTCCATAAACAGTAAAATAACGCAAGCCTGTTGTTGGGAAATCATACAATTTACTATAAGAATGAGCCATCAACTCATTACTCTTTTTACTTGCAGCATAAATACTGACAGGAGCAACAACTTCATCATCTTCACTAAAAGGCACTTTATCATTCAAACCATAAACAGAGCTTGAGCTTGCATATACTAAATGCTTAATATCGTTATAACGACAACATTCAAGTATATTCATAAACCCCACAATATTACTCTCAATATAGGCAAATGGATTTTTGATACTATAACGAACACCTGCTTGTGCTGCAAGGTTGACAACTTTATCAAAAGCCTCTTCTTCAAATAGCTTTGGCAAAGCTTCTCTATCTGCAATATCCATACGAATAAAACGATAGTTTGGCATAGAAGAACTCTGATATGCCTGCCCAAATGGTACCTCAGGGAAAGAGACTGCCTCCCCATCTCCCCCTGTTTCTGGGACAACAAGAGAGTACTCAAGATTTTCAGGTAAGCTTATACCACATCTCTCTAAGCGCGCGTACTTTAGATTTGGGTCATAATAGGTATTGATGTTATCAATACCTACCACCTCATCTCCTCTTTTTGCTAATTCTTCTACAAGTTTAGAGCCTATAAACCCTGCAGCCCCCGTTACAAGTATCTTCATATACCTCTTTAATTCCTTTTTTCGCTTGGTAAGACTAATAAATCTCCCAACTTATAATCCCACTCTTTAGGGTCAAATTTTCCATATCCACTTGTCGGATAGAACGTAACCTCCCCAAAATAAATCTGGTTATCAACACTATACAAGTCTATTCTCGAAAAATAGGTATCCTGAGCCAGCTTTTCTGCACATTCAGCCATTTTGTCATAATTCTCTGGTTTAGAGAAATTTTCAGGATTATATGGGCTCTCGTAGGAGAACGGAAGTCTCTCCCAATCTCTTGTATAGAAACTATGAGTTACTTGATTTATATTTTTCCCTTCGCTAATATATACAACCTTTACTTTTCCATTAAAACATAGAAACTTAAAATCTATAAGCCCCAAAACGGGATCCCCATCAAGATACTCTTCAGCAAATATCTGAGGTTTGACCAAGCTATACGGCCACTCCTTGGTTGTTGAATAAGTATTAGTTTTTATAGAATGCTCTAAAACTTTCTTTGCCGAGATTTTATCTAAAGACGATTTATCTGCACAAACAACGACCCCACTATTACCTCCCGAGTGGTTGGTCTTAAGCACAAACTTATCAGGCAATGCTTCAAAATCAATCTCATCAAAGCTATCCCAAATCCCTAAAGTTGGAATAATAACCTCTTCTCCTAAAATATTTTTCACATACTCCTTAACGGCTATCTTATCTACCATTTGAGGATATATTGGCTTTCTGTCATAAAGCTTTAGCCATTGTAGTTTTTCTGTAAAAGATTTAGGATTGGTCAGATCCAAACGTCGTCCCATTTTTACATAATACATCATCTGAAGATAATGTTTATCTGAAAATAAATTCGCACAACGTTTTAAGAGCCCAATCAGAATAGCTTTAGGATCTTTTATAAATTCTATAAATGGTCTCATCGGCTTATAATTAGCTTACTTCCCTATACACAGATAATCAAAGCCTTCCTCTTCCAACTCAGATCTATCATAAATGTTACGACCATCTATAATAAGAGCTGTCTTCATTGCCTTCTTTACAACCTGCCAGCTTGGCAAACGAAACTCTTTCCATTCTGTAAGCATAAGAAGAGCATCTGTATCTAAAACAGCTTCGTACAAATCCTTTGTATAAGTAACGACATCACCTATGCGACGCTGACACTCCTCCATTGCCACGGGATCATAAACACACACATTACAGCCAGCCTCTAATAGGAGTTTTATAACAACTAAAGCTGTTGCTTCTCTCATATCATCAGTTTCTGGCTTAAAAGAAAGTCCCCAAATAGCAATGGTCTTATTTTTAAGGTCTCCCCCATAATACTTATTTAGCTTTTCAAAGACGAGCGTTTTCTGCTTGTCATTGACACGCTCTACCGCTTTAAGAACCTGCATATCATAACCATTCTCATCAGCTGTCTTAATCAAAGCCTTCACATCCTTTGGGAAACAGCTCCCTCCATAGCCACAACCGGGATAAAGGAACTTTCTACCGATACGAGTATCAGCACCAATACCTTGTCTAACCATATCAACATCTGCCCCCATTAACTCACAAAGATTGGCAATATCGTTCATAAAGCTGATACGTGTAGCAAGCATTGAATTAGCTGCATACTTAATCATTTCAGCAGAAGGAATATCAGTGAAGATGACACGGAAATTATTAAGCATAACAGGACGATAAAGCTTTGTCATAACCTCCTTAGCTCGCTCCGTTTCTACCCCAATGACAACACGATCAGGACGCATAAAGTCGCTAATAGCATCTCCTTCTTTCAGGAATTCTGGGTTTGATGCAACATCAAATGGGATATTGACACCTCTCTTATCTAATTCCTCTTGAATAGCGACCTTCACTTTCTGAGCAGTGCCTACAGGAACAGTAGATTTAGTTACCAGTATTGTATATTTATTAATGTTCTGCCCAAATTGACGAGCAACCTGAAGGACATATTTAAGGTCTGCACTTCCATCTTCGTCAGGAGGAGTACCTACTGCACTAAAGACAATATCAACGTCATTGATAACAGCACCTAAATCTGTAGTAAAATGTAACCTTCCAGCCTTGATATTTTTATCTAATAGAACATCTAAACCTGGCTCATAAATAGGGACTTCACCATTATTTAGCTTATCAATCTTAGACTGGTCAATATCAATACAACTAACATTAACCCCCATCTCAGAGAAACAGACTCCTGAGACAAGACCTACATAACCAGTACCTACTATTGCAATATTCATATACCTATTTTTTATTTTTTAGCACCCCACAGAAATCAAGAACCACCTTGCTCTCAAGCTCTATTTGCTTTTCTTGGGCAAGTTCAACAAACTCTTTGTGAGCTGTCAAGAAAACAATGATATCAGCACGTTCATAAGCCTCCTTATAGGACACTAAATCCAAACCATTAAATTCTGAGACATTTGGCTCTGAAACTAAGATGTTAGCATCAGGACAAGACTGCAGAAGTTTCAGAGTGATACTCTTTGCAGGAGATTCTCTCAAATCATCAATATTTGGTTTGAAAGCAAGTCCCATCATAGCGACAGTAGGCTTACGTCCCTCTCTCAACTCAAAGCGAAGCATTGCATTCTCAACCTTCTCGTGACACCAAAAAGATTTGTAATTATTAATCTGTCTTGCGGAAGCAATGATCTTAGCCTCCATTGGATAATCTGCTGTGATAAAATATGGATCAACAGCGATACAATGTCCTCCAACGCCACAACCAGGTTGTAAGATATTCACACGAGGATGTCTATTTGCCAAACGAATGAGCTCCCAAACATTAATACCAGCCTTCTCACAGATGATAGATAATTCATTAGCAAAAGCAATCTGAACATCTCTGCTGGAGTTCTCTGTAAGCTTACACATTTCGGCAGTCTTACTATTGGTACGATGAAGTTCTCCCTTTACAAACTGACGATAAAATTCAATAGCTTTATCAGTAGAAGCCTCATCAAGACCACCAATGACACGATCATTCTCTTCTAATTCTTGAATAATATTACCTGGCAATACTCTTTCAGGACAATAAGCAATGTAAATCTTCCCTTCAAGTTCGGGACGCTCTGAGAAGATTAATTTACTCATCAATTCTGTTGTACCAATCGGCGATGTTGATTCAATAACATAGAGATCTCCTTCTTTAAGGAATGGGATAACTGAACGAGTAGCAGCTTCTACATAAGAAATGTCTGGTTCGTGATCCCCTTTGAATGGTGTTGGCACCACAATAAAGTAAGCATCACTCTCTTCTGGCTCTGTGCTTGCTCGGAAAGCCCCATTAGCTACCACCTCTTTGAGCAAAGTATCTAAGCCATCTTCTACAATATGAAGTTCTCCTCTATTTGTTAGCTCTACAACTTTGGGATTTATATCCACTCCCAAAACTTCAATTCCATTCTTTGCTGAGATAATTGATGTTGGTAATCCAATATAACCTAAACCGATAAAACACGCTTTCATAAACTATATTTTTATATAAAATTAATTTTACTTTATATTATTGATTGAGGGACTTAACTTCTCAACCAACGACCTTCTCTTTCTTTCTTACTGCCTTTATGTCCATAACCATATCCGTATCCGTAACCATAGCCATAACCGTAACCATAGCCACGAGTCAATAACTCTGATCCATTGAGTAAGATTGAGAGGTTACGATACTTTTGCTCTTGATACATAGTCTCAAGTCTTGGTAATATCTTCTTCTCAACCATACCAGCACGAAGGACAAAAATACAACGATCTACATATTGCTCAATAATTTGAGTATCAGCAACAATATCAATTGGAGGACAGTCAATAAATATATAATCATATTGAGGTCTTAGTTCATCTAATAGCTTAGCTAAACGATCATTATGCAACAACTCTGTTGGATTTGGAGGAATAGAACCTACAGGTAGGATATGACAATTGTCATACTCTTGATCCTTAACGATAATAGAATTGAGATCATCAATATAGCCTCCTAAGAAATCAGACAAGCCTTGCTTGGGCTTACCAACATAAGCCGAAGAAGTCGCATTTCTCATATCTCCGTCAATGACCAATACTCGCTGATCTTTTAGAGCCAAGCTAATTGCTAAGTTAATTGAGAAGAAACTCTTACCACTATTCGGATTAAATGACGTTACCAAGAATGTATGAGCCTCATCTTGCTTCTTGACCATAAACTCTAAGTTGGAGCGAACAACACGAAAAGCCTCATTGATTACATTATTACTTCCGCTCTTAATAACAACGCTATTGACATTACTCATCTGGTTACGATGTAAGAATCTATCAAGCAAACTTCTTTTCTTATTCGTATCATCAAAGAATGGCAACTCTCCAAGGAATGGGATAGAAGCTTTCTCCAAATCTTGGCGAGAACGAATAGACGTATTGAGCACTGTTTCCTGCAAATAAATCAAGCCAATAGGCACAACCACTCCCAAGACAAGAGCACCTAAAAGTACCAATAGCATTTTTGGCGATGTTGGATTGGGAGCTCCGTGAGGAGGTGTAATCACCCTTGTATTATAGGCTGTAAATGCTTGAGAAAGCTCATTCTCTTCTCTCTTTTGCAAAAGATAGAGATAAAGAGCCTCTTTCACCTTTTGCTGACGCCCAACAGTCAACAAAAACTTAGCTTGCTTAGGACTCTCTTTGATCTGAGCAGAGGTCTGAGTCTCTTCCTTCTCAAAGACTTCAATCTGAGAAGTCAGCGTTTGGATTTGATTATCAATAGATAGGATAATAGCCTTACGCATAGCTACCAGCGAGGCATCTAAATCTACAACCAAAGGGTTCGATTCACTACTATTAGACACTAAATTATTACGAAGCAACAATTTCGTATTGTAAGTCTCAATCTGACTTTCGATTGTTTTGCTCTCAATGCCCGAATTTGCAGGAAGCAACTGATGCTTACTTGTGTCATTAAGCAGATAGTTACGAATATAACGAGTCATATGAAGCTGATTGCTTAGAGCTGTAAGTTCATCACTCATCTTCATATTCTTAGTCATATACATTGCCGAAACAGCTTCAATATCTGGGAGTAAGTGCTTACTCTTATATGAAGAGATAGATTCATCAACGTGTCCAAGCTCTTTCTCAATACGAGCTAAACGCTCATTAATAAAGCGGGTTGTACTGATTGCAATCTTATTCTTATCATTAATCCAATTCTCATTATAAATAGATACACAGACATTCAAGAAGTCTTCTGCTCTCTGAATATTGGCATCATCGACCGAAAGCTTAATAACGGTAGCATCTTCTTCCATCAGACTAACAGCATAACGAGGAGTATAACCAATGACAACTTCTTCTAAGTTTTGATGCTCAACAAAGATTTCACAGCTTTTGTCTTTATTAAAGTAAGGGCTTTCTTTGATTAGGACACGTCCCAATGGAGTTTGAATAGTATCCGAAAGTTTAGCTTGGATTACATCATCAAACTCTATTTTTTTTGATTTATTTTGGAAATCTTCCAATAATAGACCAGCCTGATTATCAATGGTTAATTTAAATTTAGCAGAGGTCTTATCAGGCAAGTCAAGAAATCTCACATCAACAGGAAGAGAACTGCCATAGAGGACTTCTTTTCTAACAAAATTATCCTCAAAGCATACAGTATTAAGGTTCAATCGTTTAACAACTTCCAACAACAATGCAGGAGACTGCAAGACAATCAACTCATTATTGACATTGACATTGCCCTTGAGCAAGCCCATATCAGAGAAAGCTTGTCCCAAATCCGCTGAAGACAAAGAAGAGCCTTCCTTATCCTCCTTTATTAAAATAGTTGTAGAACGAGTATATTTAGGCGTTTTAACCAACAAGTAACCTCCAGCTAAAGTCAAAAACAAAATGATAGATGTTACAAACCAACGCCATTTGCTAAGGCAGATGTAATAAAAATCCTTAAAATCAAATAATGGTTCTTCCTCCACTTGAATATATTTATGAGATGTATTTTGTTCTAAATTCATAAGACAGAGCTATTATTTATAGATTAATATCGCAATAGTTGTCAAAAGAGAACCTACCGACAACCAAAAAGATGTAGAGTACCAACTATTTCCGTTTACTGTAGCCTCTCTTGAGCGGAACTTATTTGGTTTAACATACACAATATCATTCTGCTGAAGATAATAAGCAGGAGAGTTGTAAATATCATTGCCCGAACAAAGATTCAAGTGATAGACATACTCTTTGTTGTCAATTTTACGCAAGACCATTACAGAGGTTCTATTGCCATAAATCGTCAAATCACCAGCCATACTCAAGGCATCAAGGATAGTTACCTGCTCTCTTTCAATAAGGTAACGCCCTGGGTTTCGCACTTCTCCCAGCACACCAAAGCCCAAATTCATAAAGTCCACAGTAACGACAGGGTCTTTAACTAAGTTTTTAGAGATTAGAGCCTCTTTGATATACTCTGCAAGCTCTGTGCGAGTCTTACCTGAGGCCTTAACCTTACCAAGTACTGGAAAGTTTATACAACCATCTGAGGCGATAAGATAACCAGACATTCCCTTCTGATAGTGCGTACTAACCCCCTGTTCGTTAGTCATACCAATCTGACGAGAAAGAACAGGTAAGTTAAATAGGTCTGCAAGCAAAGGATCTTTGCTATTGACAAAAATTGAGATTTTGTCATTAGCTTGCAATCGTACTTGGAGATTAGCCAAGTTTGCTACTTCATTCTGCCCAGACCTAAGGTCTTGGAAATAAGCAATATCTTTTGTGGTTGAGCAAGAAAATAAGCCCAAAACGACTAAAAGATAAAGCAGGTTTTTCTTAAAAAACATACTATTATATTTATTTACTATTTCTATTTACGCTTCAAATTTAACAAATATGATATAAAAAACCAAATTAACACGTCTAAAGCAATCAAAATATTTACATTTAGGAAGCGAATTAATATGATATTGAAGGCAGCGTAAAGAATTGAAGATAAAACGATTATCCTTCGAGATTTTGACACACTCAATCCATAAGATAAACATCTATGATGAATATGACTATTATCAGGCTTGAATGGGTGTTTTCTATTAACGAAAATCCTATAGAGGAATACTCGTAAGACATCAAGGCTTGGCACTAAAATAGGGGCAACAGCATAAATAAACCTCTCTCCGCCAAAAGAATCTGAAGAAGTCGATGAACTACCTAAAATCTTCAAGCTCATTATAGCCAAAAGGAATCCTAAGGCAAGACTCCCTGTATCTCCCATAAACATTTTCAAACGTTTAGCCCCAAAACCTCTTACGTTATAGAAGAAGAAGACCGAGACCGTCCCAAAAGTACAAAAAGCAATAAGAGCATATATGAACTCTTGCATATAGAGTAGCATAAATCCATAAAAGGCTAATGCAAATAGAGACAACGAAGCAGCTAAGCCATCAATTCCATCAATGAGATTGATTGCATTGATACAAAAAACGATGAAAACAACAGTAACAAGTTCCTTGAAAGGAGTCGTAAGACCTTCAATAAAGAAGAAGCCATATAAATGAGAGATAGAAAGACCTGAAAAAATAATTAAGCCTGCACAAAAAGCCTGAGTGAAAAACTTTAATCCATAATTAATACCAAGTAAGTCGTCAAATAAACCCAAAAGAATGAGCAACTCAAAGGAACAAAAAAACAAAGACAGCTGAACCATCTCATCAATTAGCAGTTTGTTAAAGTCTGTAATACCAAACTTAATGCTGGTGGAGATCGATAAGACTGTAACAAATGGCACTACTAAACCAAATACAACCCCACCAATTCGTGGCGTTGGGTTCGTATGAACCCTTCGTCCTCCGGGCAAATCGTACAATTTTTTAGCTACAGCTAATCGTAAAACCACAGGGTTCAACAGCATTGCAAATGCCACACTCACAACAACCCCACAAAGAATAACTGCTAATACATTTCCGTTTAATAATGTAGACAAATCCCCCATACCTATTATTTATACGCCCCTATTATATCTCTTGATAATATTCAAAAAAATTAGATTCAGTCCCAAGCAAGGCATTTTTCCCCACTGAAATACTTCTCGCAAAGATAGGCATAATTATCTATTTACAAAAGATTGAATCTCAAAAAATTCAAAAAATCGGTAGTTTTTTTTTTTTTTTACAACAATTGTTTTAGGAACAAATAAGTAAATAAATTAGACTACAAAATATACTTTTTATATCCATTATTATTAGTTATTTGCTCCTTTAACATAATACCTTAGTGTGCTTCAAACCAATTTTGTCCAATACCAGCCTCCACATCAAGTGGGACAGATAGCTCAAGAGCCGTCTCCATTGTCTCCTTAAGCAAGTGCAAGACCTCGTCAAGTTCTTCTTTAGCCACATTGAGGTTTAATTCATCGTGAACTTGTAGAATTATACGACTTTTCAGACCTCGCTCCCTAAGAGCTTTGTCCAAGCGAATCATCGCAATCTTAATGATATCAGCAGCCGTACCTTGAAGCGGTGCATTAATGGCATTACGCTCGGCATAAGCTCGGACAACAGCACTTTTATTGTTCAAATCAGGCAAATAACGACGGCGACCAAGAAGTGTCGAGACGTAACCATCTTCACGAGCTTGCACAAGGACATTATCCATATATTCCTTTACCTTAGGATAAGACTCAAAATACCCCTCAATCAGCCCTTTAGCTTCTTTACGACCAATTCCCAAGCGTTCGGCAAGACCAAAAGCTGAGATACCATAGATAATACCAAAGTTTGCCGTCTTAGCCATACGACGCATATCATCGCTGACCTCTTCAATAGGTAAATGATTTATTTTCGCTGCCGTTGCTTTATGGACATCTTCTCCTGATAGGAAAGCAGAAATCAAACCTTCATCGCCACTAAAATGAGCCATTAGTCTTAGTTCGATTTGCGAATAATCGGCACTAACAAAGACATAATCGCCCTCATCTGGGACAAAGGCCTTCCTGATAGCACGCCCCTGTGGTGTACGAATAGGGATATTTTGGAGATTAGGGTTACTACTTGACAGACGACCTGTTGCTGCAATAGCCTGATTAAAGGAAGAGTGCAACTTCCCATCTGTATGAATCAAATGAGGCAAAGCATCAACGTAAGTACTTAGTAACTTTTTAAGCCCTCTATACTCTAAGATTTTAGAAACAACAGGGTGCTTATCTCGGAGCTTCTCAAGTTTATCCTCACTCGTACTATATGCTCCGCTCTTTGTTTTCTTGGCTTTGCTATCAAGCTCCAACTTATCAAAGAGTAGCTCTCCTATTTGCTTAGGACTATTTACATTAAGCGGATAACCTGCAATTTCTTCAACCTCTTGCTCCAAAGCGAGCATATCCTCTGTCATTGCCTTACTTTGCTCTGCCAAGACCTCAAGATCCAGACGAACACCTTGTCGCTCCATACGTAGCAAGACCTCAACAAGAGGCATCTCTATTTCCTCAAAAAGGCTAATCTGCTCACATTCTTGGAGCTTAGGCATCAGTTCTTCGTGTAGTGCAAGGGTAAGCAGACTATCTTCTGCTGCATAATAAAAGAGACGCTCACGCTCAACGAAACGTAGATTAAAATCTTTCGTTTTCTGAGGAGCAATCATCTCATCAAAGCTCATTGCTTGGTAATCCAACAAGGTCTTAGATAGCTCATCAAGGCTGTGCCTTTTGTCAGGCTCTATCAGATAATGAGCAATCATTGTATCGTGATAAGGAGCTACAACCTCGAGGTCATAGTTCAGCAAGACCTGCATATCATACTTCAAGTTATGCCCTATCTTAATGATAGCCTTATCAGCAAAAAGCTCTTTAAGTGGAGCAATAAGCTCACGAGCTTTTTGAGGATCTTCAGGAACAAATAGCACATAGCTCTCTTTCCGAGACAGAGCAAAGCTAATCACAACCAATTCGGCTCGCAGAGCGTCAAGACTTGTTGTCTCTGTATCAAAAGCTATTACTCCCCTATCCTTTGCCTTTTGATGTAGCTCAATTAAATCATCTTTGCTTGATAAGACTTTTGGATTGATGACAATCTTGGAGTTCTCTGAAGAAGATTCCTCTTTTTCAGACACATCTTCTTGTGCGATTTCCTCTTGAGCCTCTTCATCTACAAAGCCAAACAAATCTCCTTTGAAAGGATCTTTTTGCTCTTTAGAGACTTCTGCCTTTACCTCTTCTTCCACAAAACCGAAAAGATCTCCCGAAGCATTAGTTCCCTTTTCTTGACTCAACTCTTGCACCTGCTCTTCCATAGGCGTAATAGCCCCCTTACGAGCTAACTTGCTAAGGCTTGAGCGAAATTCAAGACGGGTATATAGCTCTTCAAGAGCTTGGACATTGGGATTTTGACGATAGAAGTCTTCTAAGCTGGCTTCCATCTCCACATCAGTACGTATTGTAGCAAGATATTGCGTTGTTCGTGCAGACTCTTCGCCATCAACGAGATACTCTTTGAGCTTACCTTTTAGTTCATTGATATGCTCATAAACGCCATTAAGAGAGCCATAAGTCTTGAGCAGGGTACTTGCTTTCTTAGGTCCAATACCCTTACACCCAGGGATATTATCCGAGCTATCGCCCACAAAAGCCAAATAGTCTATAATCTGACCGCAATTATCCAAATCAAAATTCTCACAAACCTCTTGCTCTCCCCAAATCTGATAGCCTCCACCTTTGTGATTAGGGCGATACATTGAGATATTAGGACTGACAAGCTGAGCATAATCTTTGTCAGGCGTTACCATAAAGACTTCAAAGTCCTCTTTTTCTGCAGTTTTGGCAAGCGTACCAATCACGTCATCAGCTTCGTAGTTCATCACTTCTACTTCAGCGATGTTATAGGCCTTCAACAGCTCCTTAATCACTGGAACGGCAAAACGAATTGCATCAGGCGTTTCAGGGCGATGAGCCTTATAATCCTCAAACTCTTTATGGCGGAACGTACCTCCTGGAGGGTCAAAAACGACTGCGATACGATCGGGTTGTTCTTTCTCAAGGAGTTCTTCAAGGATTAGTAAGAAACCATAAACGGCACTAACATCTTCCCCTTTGGTATTGATACGAGGATTCTTCATAAATGCGTAATACCCTCTATATATAAGGGCAAAAGCATCTAAAAGAAATAACCTTTTTTTCTGCATAATCTGATTTGTCTTTTATTTTTCTCTAATGGTTCAAAGATATAAAAAATATGGGAAGTATATGAAGACTGGTGAGCAAGCAGGAGAGCAAGCACTTCAAAATCCCCAATTCATAATTCATAATTCTTAGCTCTTAATTAGTCTAAATACCACAAATCCGAACACCCGCAGGGTGTTTCATCCAACACACTCGCTATCAGGGAGATACAAATCCTCATTTTAAGGGCAAAAAATGACTGGGAAAACTCAGATGAGTTTTCCCAGTCATTTCTAAAAGTTTTCCCAAAAACTTTTCTGACTCTTCCCAGTCACTTTCCGAACTATTCCAAATACCACAAATCGGAACGCCTCCCGGCGAGGGTCAAAATGCTTTCGCATTTTGATCTTCAAGGCTACTATGCAAGGATAAAAGAGGCTGTGCCTCCGCTGTCGGTCGCACTGACCGAGGGTCAAAATGCTTTCGCATTTTGGTCTTCAAGGCTACTATGCAAGGATAAAAGAGGCTGTGCCTCCGCTGTCGGTCGCACCAACCGAAGGTCAAAATGCTCCCGCATTTTGGTCTTCAAGGCTACTATGCAAGAGCAAAAGAGAATCTGCCCCCTGTCAGTTGCTCTGAATGTGTCGAAACGAATTGCTTTGGGAAGGAATGCAAGCTCATATTTTGATAGATTTAGATTTATAATTATCTTTGTGAAAACCTTAAAAACACCTTATTAGACAAGAAGGTTCTTGCCCTCGTAGTTCAACGGATAGAACAAGAGTTTCCTAAACTTTAGATAGCAGTTCGATTCTGCTCGGGGGTACTTCTTTTTATTTAAGTTTCATTAACTTTGTATCGTAGATATTTAATGATATAAATATAATCGTATAATGATGAAATATATTAAAGCTTTAACGCTTTTGCTATCAATAAGTTTTGTTTCCTGCTCTCAAGAAGATGGACTCTTGATTAAGACGGATAGTCAAGAAGCTATTGACTGCGTTAATCCCTATATTGGTAATATAAGCCATTTACTTGTACCAACTTATCCAACGATTCATCTGCCCAACTCTATGATGAGGGTCTATCCAGAGCGTCAAGACTTTAGCTCGGAGACTATCTCGGGACTTCCTATTATCCAAACAAGTCACAGAGGGCAAACAGCTTTTAGGCTTAGTCCGATTAATAATATCCACTCAGAGCTTACCCCAACACAGCATTACATCTACGATCAAGAAGTGATTAAGCCCTACTTTTATTCTGTCTTCCTACCAGAAGAACAAATAAAAGTAAACTATGCTCCCTCTCAACAATCCGCAATCTATACAATCGATTTCCAAGATGAAGGGCAACACGCTCTTAGCATTCGTACGGAGAAAGGTTATCTAAGGGCAACGAGTCAGTCCGTTCAAGGCTATCAGATCGTTGGAGATAGCACGAAAGTATATCTCTATATGGAGCTGGACAGCAAGGCTAATAAGATTGGAAAGGTAAGTGCAGGAAAAGTCTATTACAATGCCAAAGACTCTATTGAGGGCGAAGATATTATCCTACGCTTTAGACATCAACCAGAAAAAGTAAAGCTACGCTATGGCATCTCTTACATCAGCGTAGAGCAAGCTAAAAATAACGTATTGAGAGAAATACAAACCTACGACGTCAAGCTCGTTGCCAAAGAGGGACGTAATGAATGGGAGAAAGCCTTCAATAAGATAGAAATTGAAGGCGGTTCGCACGATGATAGAGTGATATTCTATACGGCACTATATCGTTGCTACGAAAGAATGATCAACATCTCAGAAGATGGACGTTATTATAGTGCGAGCGATGGACTTATTCACGAAGATGAGGGGCTTCCATTCTATACTGATGATTGGATTTGGGATACGTATTTGGCTCTTCACCCCTTGAGAACTTTGATTGAACCAGAGAAAGAGCAACAAATGCTTCGCTCCTATCTGCGTATGGCAGAGCAAAGTCCAGAGAAATGGTTGCCAACTTTCCCTGAAGTTACAGGCGACTCTCATAGAATGAACGGCAATCATAGCATTGCCTCTTTTGCTGATGCCTACAGCAAAGGTTTGACCAACATCAACCTTAGCAAAGCCTACGAACTTGCTAAGAAAACGATGGAAGAGCGTAGTTATTTGCCTTGGACAAAAACACCTAAAGGTGAACTCTCGGAGTTTATGGACAAAAATGGTTATCTCCCAGCCCTACATATCGGTCAGAAAGAAAGAGATCCCAAAGTAACGCTTTGGGAAAAGCGTCAAGCCGTAGCCGTAAGCCTCGGCATTGCTTACGACTATTGGGCATTAAGCCAAATGGCAAAACGCTTGGGCAAAAGCGATGAAGCTCAAATCTTCTTGAGCAAATCCAAAAATTATCGCTTGCTCTTCAACAAAGAAACAGGATTTTTCCACCCTAAAGATAAGAATGGCAAGTTCATCAAGCCTTTTGATTACGAGCTATCAGGAGGCTTAGGTGTGCGTGATTATTACGACGAAAACAATGCCTACACTTATCGTTGGGACGTGAAGCACGACATAGCAGACTTGATCAAGCTTATGGGAGGCAATAAGCAATTCATTCAATACCTTGATGAGAGCCTTCGCACTCCTCTTAGCAAAAGCAAATGGCAATTCTATAGTCAGCTTCCCGACCAAACAGGTAACATCGGACAGCTATCATTTGGCAACGAACCAAGTATGCACATTCCCTACCTGTATAACTATGCTTTAGCTCCGTGGCGAACACAAAGAGCAATCAAGAAAGTTATCCATACGTGGTTTAGAAATGATCTAATGGGTATCCCCGGAGATGAAGATGGAGGCGGACTAAGTTCTTTTGTCGTTTTCTCTATGATGGGCTTCTATCCCGTTACACCGGGCTTACCTGTCTATAGCATTGGTTCGCCTTTCTTCCCTGAGGTTAAGCTACACTTCCAAGCAGGACGTACATTCACTATTACAGCCAACAACCTCAGTAAAGAGAATATCTATATTCAGAGTGCAAGGCTAAATGACAAGCCCCTTAAACGAGCGTGGCTGAAGCACAATGAAATTATTGATGGCGGAACGCTTGTCTTTGAAATGGGGAACCGCCCCAACAAAAAATGGGGAACTGAAAACTTAGACGAAGTATTTTAGTTCATTATCTAAAAGCTAAAATTCAGACTTACGAAGAGCTTAAACTTAGTCATTCCGTGGAGATTCTATCTTCTTCGGAATGACTTTTTTATATACAAGATTTCTTAATCGGGCTTCCTATCCAAGAAAGTCTAAAAATAGCGTGAATATATGGGCTAAATATATGGAGCATTTCATCTTTTTTATTACTTTTGTCTTTATATGATTTAGCGTGTGAATAGTCAATAATTTTGAATGAAACAAAGCTATTTTTAGAACGCTTAGTAGTTATAGATTTTATCATAAAAAAAATACATATAATATTATTATGGAGCTTATTCAAGAAATAGTAGAGAAAGCAAAAGCTAATCCTCAGCACATTGTTTTTCCAGAAGGAACAGAAGAAAGAACACTTAAAGCCTCAGAACGCCTGCTTAGAGATAAGGTTGTAGAGCTAACGCTTATTGGCGACCCTTATTCAATTAGATCAAAAGCACACGACCTTGGGCTGAAGCACATTGATAAAGCAAATCTTTTGGATCCAAAGAATCACGAGAAAAAAGAAGCTTATATTGAGCTACTAATGGAACTTCGCAAAAAGAAAGGATTGACTTATGAAAAAGCTCAAGTTCTTGTAGAAGATCCTCTATACTTAGCTTGCCTAATGATTAAGGCGGGTGATGCTGACGGAGAGCTTGCAGGAGCTATTAATGCAACAGGCGACGTTTTGCGTCCTGCCCTACAAATCATTAAAACAGCTCCAGGCATCAGCTGTGTCAGTGGAGCTTTCTTGATGTTCTTAGCAACGGAAGAATATGGCAAAGATGGACTTATGCTCTTTGCAGACTGTGCCGTAATGCCTAACCCAACAGCAACTGAACTTGCTCAAATAGCCATTTCGTCAGCTCAAACAGCTAAAGCGATTGCAGACCTTGACCCAAAAATCGCAATGCTTAGCTTCTCTACAAAAGGAAGTGCTAAGCACGAAATGGTAGATAAAGTCGTTGAAGCGACTCGCTTGGCTCAGGAGATGGCTCCAGAGCTTGCTATTGACGGAGAGATGCAAGCAGATGCTGCTCTTGTAGAACGTGTAGCTAAGCTTAAAGCTCCTAACAGCCCAGTAGCTGGAGAAGCAAACATTCTTGTATTCCCATCTCTCGAGGTTGGTAATATCGCTTACAAACTCGTACAACGCCTCGGTGGTGCTCAAGCAGTAGGACCAATCCTTCAAGGAATGGCAGCTCCTGTCAATGACCTAAGCCGTGGCTGTTCCGTTGATGATATCTACAAGATGACAGCCATCACAGCAAATCAATCAATCGCATTAAAAAATGCATAAATACAACAAATAAATTATGACTATTCTTATTCTTAATTGCGGTAGTTCTTCTCTCAAGTTTTCTCTTGTAGAGCTACCAAACTACCGAACTCTAACATCTGGTCTTATCGAACGTGTGGGAACAGACGGAGCTGTCATCTCATTCAAAAAGAAAGACGGAGAGAAGGAAGTGCAACATCCTTCGGTTAAAGACCACACAGAGGGCGTTAGCGTTATCCTTAAAGTCTTGACAGACCCTGAGTTTGGTTTCCTAAAGTCTCTTGATGAGATTAATGCTGTTGGTCATCGTGTCGTTCACGGAGGCGAAACATTTACTCAAAGTGTTGCTATCAATAGCGAAGTTATTGAAGCTCTAAAAGCCAATATCCCTCTTGCACCTTTGCACAACCCTGCCAACATTGCCGGTATTGAAGCTGCTACAAAGGTCTTGGGAGATAAAATCCCTCAAGTAGCTGTATTTGATACAGCTTTCCATCAAACAATGCCTGAAGAAGCCTTTATGTATGGCTTACCTTACGAGTTTTACGAGCGTTATGGCGTTCGCCGTTATGGATTCCACGGCACAAGCCACGACTATGTAAGCCATAAGGCAGCAGAATTCCTCGGTATAGACTATCAAAATGTTCGTATGATTACGGCACACGTTGGTAGTGGAGCTTCTATTTCTGCTATTAAAGGTGGTAAATGTATCGAAACATCGATGGGACTTACCCCAGGAGAAGGTCTTTTGATGGGTACTCGTGCCGGAGACCTTGACACTGGTATTGTGAACTTCTTGCTTAATAAGACAGACTATAAGCCTGAAGAGATTGAAGACTATGTTCAAGACACTGAAGCAAAAGGCAAGCGTACAAACCTTGAGCTTGAAGACCTTGACTTCATCTTGAATAAGCGTAGTGGTATCTATGGTATCGGTGGCATCGGTTCTTCTGACGGAAGAGACCTTGACGCTGCTGCTCAAGAGGGCAACAAACGTGCTAAGCTTGCAATGGAAATGATGGGCTACCGTGTCAAGAAATATATCGGTTCTTATGCAGCAGTTCTTGGAGGACTTGATGTTCTTGTCTTCACAGCAGGTATGGGAGAGAATAGAAGTGCATTGCGTACAGACTCTTGTCGTGGATTAGAGTTCCTTGGCATTGAGCTTGATGAGGAAATGAACCAAAAGATACACGGCGAAACAGCCGTTATCAGCACTCCTAATAGTAAGGTAAAAGTTGTTATCATTCCTACAGACGAAGAGTATATGATTGCTAAAGATACTTATGAAATTCTTTCTAAGTAATTCAATCAAAAAAATAAAGTTATTATATTAATTACAAAAGAACCGCCCAGAACTTCTTAATTGAGTTCTGGGCGGTTCGCTTATATTAGATCTTTATTTAGTAAGCACGAGCGAAGATAACACGTTGTTTACTTGGCTTGCCTGTTACCATACAAACACCTTCCTCTTTCTCTCCGTCCAAAGGAATACAACGAATAGTAGCTTTTGTCTCTTGCTTGATTAGCTCTTCTGTCTCAGGTGTTCCGTCCCAATGACAAAGGAAGAAACCTCCTTCATCAAGACGAGCCTTAAACTCTTCGTAGCTATCAATCTTAGTTGTCTTTGCTTCACGATAGTCGAGAGCTTTCTGATAGATATTTGCTTGAATTTCGTCAAGAAGATTAGCTACATATTCGGCGATACCATCAAGCGACTTGCTTTCCTTTGTCAAGGTATCACGGCGAGCAACTTCGATTGTACCATTCTCCAAATCACGATTGCCAAGGGCAAGACGCACAGGCACTCCCTTTAATTCGTATTCAGCAAACTTCCACCCTGGTTTCTTATTATCGCTATCATCAAACTTAACGCTAACGCCTTTAGCTTTCAGTTCTGCAAGGATAGGAGCTACACGCTCAGAAATCTTAGCTAATTGCTCTTCACCTTTGTAGATAGGCACGATGACTACTTGAATAGGTGCAAGCTTTGGAGGCAATACAAGTCCATTATCATCAGAGTGCGACATAATCAAAGCTCCCATTAAGCGAGTTGAGACCCCCCAAGAACTTGCCCAAACATATTCTTCTGTACCTTCTTTAGAAGCAAACTTCACATCAAAAGCCTTGGCAAAGTTCTGCCCAAGGAAGTGAGAAGTACCGCTCTGAAGAGCCTTTCCATCTTGCATTAATGCTTCAATAGTATAGGTATCTACCGCACCAGCAAAGCGTTCGTTTGCAGACTTCACACCTGTAACGACAGGCACTGCCATAAACTCTTTGGCAAACTTCTCATATACGCCAATCATCTTAACTGTTTCTTCCTCAGCTTCCTGACGTGTAGCGTGAGCCGTATGACCTTCTTGCCAAAGAAACTCTGCCGTACGTAAGAAAAGACGTGTACGCATTTCCCAACGCACAACATTTGCCCATTGGTTACAAAGGATAGGCAAATCACGATAAGACTGAATCCAGTTGCGATAAGTATTCCAAATAATCGTTTCACTCGTAGGGCGAACGATAAGTTCTTCCTCAAGGCGAGCTTCAGGGTCAACAACGACACCAGTGCCGTCAGGGTTGTTCTTCAAGCGATAGTGCGTAACGACTGCACACTCTTTGGCAAAGCCCTCTACGTGGTCTGCCTCTTTACTAAGGAAACTCTTAGGGATAAATAGAGGGAAGTAAGCATTTGTGTGTCCTGTTTCTTTAAACATATCATCTAAGACACGTTGCATTTTTTCCCAAATAGCATAGCCGTAAGGCTTAATAACCATACAGCCACGTACAGCAGAGTTCTCTGCCAAATCTGCTTTGAGTACCAAATCTTGATACCACTGTGAATAATCTACCGAGCGTGATGTCAGCTCTTTTAATCCTTTTGCCATTTTATTTATTTAAGTCTTTTTAATTCTATATTCTATATTCTCTCCTCTTTACCTAATCAGACTATCGAATCTCTACATCCGACAAATCGCCATAACAATCTCTGTATGCTTTATTTGCCTGTTCAAGTTCGGTTATTTTTGCTTGAAGACTTGTTGCTTTAGCTTCAAGACTCTCAATAGTCTGCTTCATATTAGGCACTTGAGCATTCTCCTCTTCATACTTCTTAAGCGTATTGTTTAGTAAGTCTTGCTCAACCTTATAATTTGCAATTTGCTTGCTCAATTCCTCAATCTGAGCTTTTTGGCTCTCAAGCGTAACAAGAGTAGCTTTGTGTTCCTTCTTTTGAGGTTCAAGTCTTGACCACTCCTTGACACTTCTTAGGGCTAAGCCAACAGCAACAACCCCCAAAGCTCCTACAATACCCACTAAGCTCATTGGCGTTTGCCCCGGAGCAACACCAGGCATAGACCAATTCCATATTGTGTAGAAAATAATTGGCATCAAAAAGCCAACCAACATTGCGACAATCAGCACGTACACATAAGGCTGAAAGAGCCTACGACGAATCATCATCGGAGCAATAAGGTAATAGTTTAGGTAGAAAAGCGTTATCAAATAAGCGTCTAATGCCCAAACAGAGTAATATAACTCAGGAGCTTGAAAAGCATTTGTGACTTCTCCTGTGTAAGAAATCATAATTGTTTGTAAGATAACCAAGACTAACCAAAGTACAAGGTAAACTAAAAATGAGACAAGCTTATTCATAATTCTGTAAAAATTTTATTCTAAATCCATTGTTAAATCAACGGGTTTCTATGTTTAGCAAAACACAATAATCCCCAAACGACAAAGATACTAAAAAGTATTTATTGAACAGAATGTAAAAGTAGCTGAAGTAAAGACTATTTATCTTTTATGACTTAAAAAAGAAAGAGGGCTTGTGCCAAAATAGCACAAGCCCTTTTTTATTTAGGTTAATCCCTAAACTAATGACTATTAAAGAGCAACTTTAACAACGCCATTAGCTGTCTTCAAGATAACAACTGAACCAGCCTCTACAGGAACTGTAAATGTAGCTTCATTTGTTTCAAGAACCTTAACACCTGTAATTGAATAAACAGCAACTTTTTGAGCTTCAGAAAGCGTAATAGTACGACCTGCTATTGCTACAGAAAGCTGAGCTTTTTCAACTGCTACAACAGGAGTAATATCTGTTGTTGCTTTTAGCACGAAACGCAAAGGATTGTTTTGGTCACCGAATGTCCACATAGCAATCTTGTCGTTACCAGCTTCTTTTGCACCACCTGCAAGGTTCATACCCTTAGAGTCATCTCCTTGAACTAAGATTTCCCAAGCATCAAGGATATTAGTATCTTCTTTGATACGAAGCTGACCTTTAGTATCAGTTTCCATCATTGTGAAGGCATCTCCATCAAATACAACACCCTTACCAGATTTCTTGTTGATTAGTTCAAAGTTATCCTTTCCACCAACAAGCTTCCATAGTTGAGCTGGGTTTTCTTCTTCAGAAGCAGGTCTTGTTACCAAGTTATCTTCATCAGTAGAAGTAAGCACGTTACCTCCGTTTACGAAAGCTACTTGATACCATTTATCCTTACCATCTACTGGGCTGAATAGAGGAAGTTCTGCTTTCTTCAGACCTTCAGCTTTAAGGAACTCAAGCGCATTACCTGGGTCTGATGTTTTCCAAAGACCAAGCTCTTTACCAGCACCTTGACCACCAAATTGGTTCATTGTTTGACCAGTAGTTTGAAGACCGATACACCAGTTTTCAAGGTATGCACTATTCGCACTTCCTGTAAGTTTAAGCTTACCCTCTGTATCCTTTGCAGTGCAGAAGCGATCCTTATTATCCCCTTCTGTTGCAAAGAAGATGTGAAGACCATCTTTCTTACAAACTAATTCGTAGCTTGTCTTCATACCTACAAGTTTCCAAAGTTGAGCATCGTTGTTTTCAGCCAAAACAGCTGTTTTTAGCTTAGCTCCTTCACCTTGAGACTCAAGAACTGCTCCACCTTTCTTGAAGCGAACATAGTACCAAACAGTTTTGTCATCAGTACTAAACTCAGGCATTACACGCTCTACAGCTTGGATATCAGCAGGTTTAACGAACTTAAACTTGTTACCACCATCACCAGTAGTATAACCTCCAAGAGGGTTACCCTCTGAAGCACCTAACCAAAGGTTCATACCGATCTTTTTGTCTACATAGTTCTCTCCGTCTTTAGACTTGAAAGTTTCACCTTTAATAAGAAGCTCGTAGAAACCTTCTCCAAGGTCATTCAACTCAAGGTTAGAACCAGTCTCAGAGACAACAAAACGAGATGGATTGTCATCAATCAAATCAACCTTAGCATCTTCCTCGTCTTTTGGCATATCTTTCTTGTCATAAGAAACTTCTTTACCAGTTCCCTTATTTACCAGTTTAAGGCTTGTAGCATCTCCTACAAGTTTCCAAAGTTGAGCGTCATCATTCTTAGCTGCTTCCATTTGAATCAAGCCTCCAGAAGCATCAACTCCGATAACGATATTTCCACGCTCAAACTGAAGATAATACCAGTGAGCATCGGCATCAGCAGAGCCTTCTGCTGTAAACTCAGGTGCTTGAGCAAAAGCCATTAGGCTACTGAACATCAGCACTAAAAATAAGTAAATCTTTCTCATTTTCTTTTATATTAAATTGTTAAACAAAAATCATTTCTTAATAAAACACAATTACTTACCATAATATACCCCATTAAATATAAAATCTCCTCAATGGCAATGATAAATAACACTTACTCTTCATAATTAAATTAAAATTAACCTTTTATTTACCAGCAAAGATAAACCTTTTTTATAATATAGCAAAAGGAAAAACGAAAGATATTTTAGGATAAAACTCAATATCTCAAAGACTTAATTAAATAATTTCAAAACAAACATACTATTAACAACTTTTCTTCAAATATTAGTTTTATTATTTCAAGAGAAGGAGATGAATATCAAAATGCGAAAGCATTTTCCCCCTCGGTCAGTGCGACTGACAACGAATGTGTGCTGGATAAGACAGGCTGTGCCTGTTCCGATTTGTGGTATTTGGAATAGTTCGGAAAGTATTTGGGATAAGTTAGAAAAGTTTTTGGGAAAACTTTTAGAAATGTTCGGGAAAACTCAAATGAGTTTTCCCAGTCATTTTTTCACCTTAAAATGAAGGTTTGTATCTTACTAATAAAGAGCGTGTTAGATACAACGCCCTGAGGGTGTTCTTATTTGTGTTATTTTTCTAATTTAGGTTAAGGATTCAAGCTCAAAAATACCTCCTGATTAAACTAATTCTTTAGCATTAAAAGAAAGGAGCTGTAAGCTTATTTTAACAAACTCAATAACTAAACATATACATTAACACTTCTTACAAGGCAAAAAAACAGGAGATGCCCAAATATATGGACATCTCCTACTCTTATTATAATTGCTTTGCTAAGCTATTTTCTCCAAACCTTGTCTATAGCGTGGAACTTAGCTTCGTTCTTAGCTCTTAGCTCTACAACACCGTTATCCCAAACACTTGGGAAACCGCCTTGGATAGCATCAATGTAAACAATCTTAATTGTATGCAAACCTTTCTTCAAAGCCTTACTACGATCGTGGCGAGAGAATTTCTTTACCTCTCCAGCATTGTCAATAAGCTTCACGCCATCAATCCAAACTTCATCATAATTAGAAGAGAAGAAGTAAACAGCATCTTCAGGAAGCTTGAAGTAACCTTCAGCAACACGAGCCATTTGCTTACGCTTTGGGTTATCTCTCATTATGTTTTGAATAGTGCTAACAGCACCTTTCTCCCAAGTCTTAACGGCTTCCAAATCCTTAGCTGTCTGATAGCTACCATAAGTAGTCTCAGTATTAAGACCTTCTTGAAGCTCTGCCTCATTAAGCTCAACAGCAGGAGCGAAGTCTTGCTTCTGATAAGTAATCGTTCTTACTCGGCTCATCTTACCACTTGGCAGAATGCTTGCGACCTTAACAAGCGTATTCTTCTCAATCTGAATAGGAGCTTCGTAAACAGCTGAAGAAGCCGTAGGCTCTGTGCCGTCCAAAGTATAAACCATTGTGATAGGACGTGTCGTCTTAAGCACCAAAGAGTCTGGTTCTGTAAAGGCAACAAAGTCGCACGAACCATTTGGTTGCTCAGGGAGAGGAATATGATAGTTGATGTCATAAGCGTCCATACGAACATAAGCATTGTTCAAGCGACGAGTAAAGTCCTCAAAGTTTTTCTTCTCACGAGGCGACCACGTTAGCTCTGCAAGAGCCAAAAGACGAGGATAAGCACGATATTCATAAGCTTGAGCTGTGTACAAATATTCGCCCCATAGATTAACTTGAGCCCCTAAGATATGATGACGTTTGTCTTCAGCAATATCCTTCGGAATAGGGAAATAACTATAAGTCTTAGCAAGAGGAGCATAACCAAAGATTGCCACAGGTTCAACTTTTGGATCGCCTTGATAGTGGTCAATATACAAGCCACCACTACCTGGGGTCATAATCACATCGTGCCCCATATTAGCAGACTGAATACCACCTTCTTCGCCACGCCAAGACATTACCGTTGCAGATGGAGCAAGTCCACCTTCAAGGATTTCGTCCCAACCAATGAGCTTCTTGCCGTGCTTTGCAAGCATATCTTGAGCACGACGGATTACGTAGCTTTGTAGCTCATGCTCGTCTTTCAAACCTTCAGCCTTGATACGCTTTTGGCAAAGTGGACATTTCTCCCAACGTTTCTTAGGACATTCATCACCACCAATGTGGAAGTATTCCCCTGGGAAAAGAGGAGCAACCTCGTCAATCACATCAGAAAGGAACTCAAAAGTAGTCTCTTTACCTGGACAGTAAACATCTTCTTCTACGCCCCATATATTACGCACTTCGTAAGGAGAGCCGTCTTGCCTTGTTGGATTACAAGCAAGCTCTGGATAAGCCTTGATAGCCCCCATTGAATGCCCTGGCATTTCAATCTCAGGGATAATCGTGATAAAGCGAGCCTGTGCATAAGCTACGACTTCTTTAATCTCTTCTTGCGTATAGAAACCGCCATACTCTGTGCCATCTCCCTCGATACGCTTGCTACCGACCTCCGTTAGACGAGGATATTTCTTAATCTCGATACGCCAACCTTGGTCTTCTGTCAAGTGCCAGTGCAAGCGGTTAATCTTAAACATCGCAAGAATATCAATCTGACGCTTCATTTCCTCAACCGTTAGGAAATGACGACAAACATCAAGCAACATACCACGATAAGCAAAAGCTGGTTCATCTTTGATATTAACGCTTGGAATAGACCAGATAACGCTATCTACTTGCTTGAAGCTCTCAATCTCTGCAGGGAGCAACTGCATCAGCGATTGCATACCATAGAACAAACCTGCAGGACTTTGTCCAACGATTCGAACGCCGTCTTTGGTAGAAGTAAGCGTATAGCCTTCTTCCTTAAGCCCAAGCTTAGGGTCAATGCTTAGCTTAATCGTTGCATCTGCTTTGTCTGTGCTGACTGCTAAGTCAAAGCCCGTTGAACGACGCATCTTTTGAGCAAAGAAGTCCGCAATCGTTTTCGCTTCGTCTCCAATAGCACAAATAGAACTTTCGTCATTAAGGACAAAAGCACCTCTATCCTCTACCAGCTCCATTGGTATCGGAATGATGTTGATACCTTCATCGTAAACAGGAGTAACTTGCTCCTTTGAGGTACAAGAGCCGAGCATAAAGCTACAAGCCAAGACCGAACTTAAAAGAATTTTTTTCATATCATTATATCTATTTATTTATACGACTAACAGAGCTACCTATCAGAAGGATAAAGTAGCTCTGCAAATTAATATACTATAATTGTTACCACGCAAAAATTGGATATTGTGTCATCAGCTGATTAACCTCGGCACGCACCTGAGCAATAACAGCCTCATCTTCGGGAGTAGAAAGGACTCTATCAATCATATCCACGATAAGCTCCATTTCCGTTTCCTTAACGCCTCGAGTCGTAATAGCTGGAGTTCCCACACGAATACCTGACGTTTGGAAAGCAGAACGACTATCAAATGGCACCATATTCTTATTTACTGTAATATCAGCAAGGACAAGAGCCTTCTCAGCAACCTTACCTGTAAGCTCAGGGAACTTAGGACGTAAGTCAATGAGCATACTATGGTTGTCCGTTCCGCCAGAGATAATCTTATAACCTCTATCAACGAAAGCCTTTGCCATCGCAGCTGCATTCTTCTTAACCTGCTCTTGATACTGCTTAAACTCTGGCTTAAGAGCTTCGCCAAAGGCAACAGCCTTGGCAGCAATCACGTGCTCAAGAGGTCCACCTTGAACCCCTGGGAATACTGCCGAGTCCAAAAGAGCTGACATTTTCTTGATCACACCCTTTGGCGTTGTCTTACCCCAAGGATTGTCAAAATCTTTGCCCATCAGAATGATACCTCCACGAGGACCTCTCAAAGTCTTGTGCGTCGTACTCGTTACGATATGAGCATACTTGACAGGATTATCCAAAAGACCTGCTGCGATCAAACCTGCAGGGTGAGCCATATCTACCAAGAAAATAGCTCCAACCTTGTCTGCAATCTCACGCATACGCTTATAATCCCATTCACGAGAATAAGCAGAACCTCCTCCGATGATTAGTTTAGGCTTATGCTCAAGAGCAAGAGCCTCCATTTCATTATAGTCCACACGACCGTCTTCTTCACGAACATTGTAAGAAACAGGTTTGTAAAGCAATCCCGAACTATTGACAAACGAACCGTGCGAAAGGTGTCCTCCGTGAGCTAAGTTCAAACCCATAAAGACATCACCTGCTTCAAGACAGGCAAGCAACACAGCCATATTAGCTTGTGCTCCAGAGTGTGGCTGAACGTTAGCCCATTCAGCTCCGAAAAGTTCTTTGAGGCGGTCAATAGCTATTTGTTCTGATTTATCAACCACTTCACAACCACCATAATAACGGCGTGTAGGATAACCCTCTGCATACTTATTCGTCATACAGCTACCCATTGCTCGCATAACGTCTTCACTAACAAAATTCTCCGAAGCAATCAACTCAACTCCTTTGACTTGTCTTTGATGTTCTTCCTCAATGAGGTTAAAAATTACAGTATCTTTCATATCTTTATATACTAAACGTTAGTAATTAATGATGTTTCAATGTTATACATTATCTAACAAAAGCAAAGATAATAATCTTTTCTTGTTAAATACACTTTTTCAAGCATTAGATACAATAAATATCCAACAAAAAGAATAGACATTTTTATTAATAGCTATAAAAAAACAAGCTGAGTGGAAAGAAGTCTTTCCACTCAGCTTGTTTTCAATATTATATTAGGCTAAATCAAATTGCTAATCAACGTCCCAATAAGACTCTGAATTTACCAAATCATTGAAGCAACGTTGTGGCTTCTTAGCCTGAACATCTTTGATTTGTTGGGCTACTGCTTGATCATAGGTAATCTCCTCAACATCACGAATAACCCCCAAGGCAATAGGCATCGTTCCGCTCATCATTGCGAGCATATTATGAAGCGTTGGATCAGCTTCGTGAGCATCGTGTACCAAGATGTCATCAAGTGTATAGCCATCTTCTCCGATGGTAACAACTTTTAGCTTCAAGCCATCAAGAACTAAGCCCTTATTCTTTTCCTTACCAAAGATCATTTTCTCGCCGTGAACCAAGGTGATTGTTTTCTCAGCACGTAGCTCACGCATAGCATAACCTTTGTGGACACCATCATTAAAGATAACACAATTAACCAAGACCTCAAGGATAGAAGTCCCTTTATGCTTAGCACAGGCAAGCATACAAGCCTCCATAGTCTTCATATCCATATCAAGAGTTCGAGCAAAGAAGCGACCTCTTGCTCCAAGGCATAGCTCTGCAGGGATAAATGGATCTTCTACCGTACCATAAGGCGAACTTTTAGAAACGAAACCTCTATCACTTGTAGGCGAATACTGCCCCTTCGTTAGTCCGTAGATACGATTATTAAACAAGATAATGTTAATGTCTATATTACGGCGAACTGCGTGAATAAAGTGATTCCCTCCAATAGCTAAACTATCTCCATCTCCAGAAGCAAGCCAAACGCTTAGTTCAGGATTAGCCACCTTTACACCAGTAGCAATGGCAGCACCACGTCCGTGAATCGTATGAAAGCCATAAGTATTCATATAGTATGGCAAGCGAGACGAGCAACCAATACCCGAGATAACGACCGTATTATGAGGAGCTACCCCAACTGAAGCCATTGATTTTTGCAAGACCGTTAAGACACCGTGGTCGCCACAACCAGGACACCAACGAACAGCTTGATCACTCTTAAAGTCTTTAGCTTTGTAAGTCAGATTATTTGCTTCCATAACTTATGCTTCAATTAATTTGGTGAATACTTCTACAAGTTCGGTAACTGTAAATGGTTGTCCCGTTACTCTATTATATTGCTCGCCCATAAACCAAGGGAATTTACCTCTTAAATACTGAGCAAACTGCCCAAGGTTTTGCTCTACAACAACAACCTTTTTGTACTTCTTGAGTAACTCTTCTGTATTGCTTGGTAAAGGATTGATAAATCTAAAGTGCAGTAATGCAATCTTCTGCCCCTCATCAAGCATATGATTGACAGCTTCGTAAAGGTAGCCATAACTTCCGCCCCAACCAACGACAAGGACTTCAGCATCTTCTGCTCCTTCTACTTCAGCAAGAGGCAAGATGTTACTAATATGAGCTACTTTATCAGCACGAGTATGCACCATCTTTTCGTGGTTTACAGGACTTGTACTAATCGCACTTGTTTCATAGTCTTTCTCCAGACCACCGAGGCGATGTTGATAATCTTCCTCTCCAGGGATAGCCCAATAACGGACGTTATCGCCTTTGGCACTACGTTCATAAGGTTTCCACGGCTTATCTGTTTCAGGACGATTAGATACATAATTTGGCTTAATCTCCGGAAGCTCCATAATATCAGGCACACGGAAAGCAGAAGCCCCATTCGCAATAAAAGAATCTGTTAATAGAATAACAGGTGTCATATACTCTAAGGCTATCTTTGAAGCCCAATAGGCGGAATAGAAGCAATCATTTGGCATTCTGGCTGCAACGACAGGCATTGGACTTTCACCATTACGCCCATAAAGAGCCTGCAAGAGATCTGTCTGTTCGCTCTTTGTTGGCAAACCTGTAGAAGGACCTCCACGCTGAACATTAACAACCACCAAAGGAATCTCTGACATTACTGCCAAACCTAAGGCCTCACTCTTGAGGGCAAGCCCAGGTCCAGAAGTAGTAGTTACAGCTAAGTCTCCCGCAAAAGAAGCTCCAATAGC
>PDWI01000881.1_pt1 | contig 48702 bp, 38 predicted proteins | sample 1430891 | NCBI WGS metagenome assembly PDWI01 (sample SAMN01162508, study PRJNA174530) | Oral metagenome, whole genome shotgun sequencing project. | biome: Marine environment; feature: Marine mammal; material: Swab sample of the gingival sulcus; isolation source: swab sample of gingival sulcus...
ATGTTTACACCACCAAATCATAAAAATTTCAAAGCTAAATTATTAGCAAAAGACATAGATGAAAATATTGTTGATTGTGCAATAGCTTATATAGAGCCTGATGGTGGCGGACCTTCACCATGCCATACGCATTCTCATGACCATTTGTTTACAGTTATTGAAGGAAATATCCAAATAAGAATTGAAGATCAAAAAATCAATTTATCAGAAGGCATGTCTTTGAAAGTTAATGGGAAAAAATTACATTCAGTTTGGAACATGAGTGAAAAAATAGCTAAAGTTCTGGGAGTATCAATTAAACAGCATCACAACATATAACAGTCGTTTCAGGGAACGGTGGAGACTCGCGGCATTTCTAACATTTTTATGCATACAAAATGCACAGGCAACGTATAGTTCATTGCTGTAAAATTCCGCTGCCCCAAACTCACCGATATCTGGAAAAAAACACTAACAGGTACAAGTTATTGTGTTCCAGTACAGATTTTTCTAAAACAGTAAGATAAGCTGTACTGACCCAGGAATTAAAAATGGTTTATTCCTGGTATTGTAGAAGTACTTGGTAATAGGCAATACTATCAGTATATCTTCTCATAAAGGTAAAAGGAATATGGTTTCATTTTTTATTAATTTTTACAGGTTTTTTAAAATCATTGTTACAGGATTGAAAGAAGATAAAGAATTTCAGTTTTTATTTTTGTTTATCTTCCTGTTGCTTGTGGGCGCGACCGTGTTCTATACAAAGGTAGAGGCGTGGAGTATTCTTGATGCTTTGTATTTTTCAATTATGACTATGGCTACTGTAGGCTATGGTGATTTTGTTCCAACAACAGATATAAGTAAACTGTTTACAATTATTTATGCTTTTCTCTCCATTGGTAGTTTTGTAGCATTTACCGCCAAGTCTGTACAAATCATGTTGGAAAACAATCAAAAACGTATAGCGAAAATTAAGAGTAAAAAAAACACAGGAAAGGATTGATAGAAAGTTATATTTTAAAAATGATATAGGTGCTTTTCATTTTTACTATATACTCCGGAGGAGGGATGGTCACGTATTGTTTTTGTATTAGATGGCCGTTGAGATGTAAATCATGCCGGCAATAGCTTATTATCGTGCACAAGAGTTGAACAGCAGTGAAGATATGAAATACACTGTGTACGGGAAAACATATAGTATTCTTTCGTTGTTTTATCCTAAAGTAAGCTTTGCTCATTCCTTCATCATGGGAGAATGATGTGAAAAGAGATAGTATGCGAGCTCAATCGTATAGAAAAGTGAGCAATTGAAGCCTCAGCTGTTTAACGATTTGTTTACAGGACGTTAATGAAAAAGAAGCTTTCGATTGTGGCAATGCCATACGAAATAAACGTGGAAAAGCCGGAATTCCTGCATTAGTAGAAGATGTTCTTACATGGGGCAGAGGTGGTGTGCTGGAAATGGAGTTTTTAGAACAGACCTCCAATACCTATTATTTCAATATAACTTGTTGTCCCTATTATGAAAAATATCATGAATCGAGTATCTGTGTTTTACTGTACCACCTGCACTTTTTCTTCCACATTACCCATCGGAATCTGAAACTCTTCGCTTTCCGGAATCCTGAACCTATCCTTAATCTTAGAGTATGAGGGATAGTCTTCAAGTCGCTCAGAAGGGGTGAGGAAGGAATCAAGTCGTGTCTTCAAAATGATAGGGTTAATCTCAGATTCTATTGCTAGGACTCCCTCTGTGATAATTTTTTGCAAGAGCAGTTCCTGATTTGTTCTTTCCCGAACATGTGCGGCAAAGGGAAGGAAAATAAAATTTGAGAAAATGAGACCATACAGGGTAGAGGTTAAGGCAATTGGGATGGCCTTGAGGATTACTGTTGTATCACCAATACCGTTCAGCATTGTTATAAGACCTATTACTGAACCGATAATTCCAAAGGTGGGAAAATATTCAGCAACGTTGCGCACGATGCGTTCAATTTCATCACGTCGAACCTTGAAGTAATACATTTCTGTCCCCAGTATATCACGTATTTGATCAGACCTGTATCCATCAATGAGGCAGCCGAGAGCGCGGCGCAAAAACAGGGTGGTTGTTTCATTTTCATTTTCCTGGAGTGAAAGGATTCCCTCAATTCTGGATTTCACTGAGAGGTTGATAAGAATTTGGATAACCTCCTGCTCTGATTTCTGTGTGTGATGGTAAGAGGTGTAGACAACTTTAGCAGCTATGGCAAGTTTGTGCCATTTGAAACTGAGCAGAGCTGCTGCCAGAGTTCCTCCAATGACCACGAGCAGTCCGGAAATGTTAAAATAGAGACCGATGTTTCCATTGATTGCAAAACCAATGAGAAAGAGAAGAATACTTAAAGAAATGCCGATTATTGATTTGGAGATCATAATAGTGTCAATGGTAGGTTTTATTGTTTACTGATAATGATTTCAACTCTACGGTTTTTAGCCCTGTTCAGTTCACTGGTGTTTGCCACCAATGGTCGATGCGAGGCAAAACCACTAACCGTGATCTTATCAGGGCTAACCAACATATCTTCCATGAGGAAGATTGCTACAGAGTAGGCACGAGCAAGTGACAATTCCCAGTTGTTTGCATACTTCCCGCCCTGAATGGGAAGATCATCGGTATGCCCTTCAATATGAATTTGGTTTTTTGTGTCTCGAATGGCCAATGCAATTTTTTCAAGTGTCTTGACGGCTTTGGGAGAAAGATTTGCCAGGGCTTTGTCAAAAAGCAGATCAGCAGTAAGCACAATGCGTACAGCCTGATCAGGTACAAGTTCAACTGTACCAAATTCGCGTAACGTCAGTTTAGATAATGCTTCATTTTCATCAGCATACACTCTATCTAAAGGTATATTCGCCCTGTCATCTTCGATTAATGGAGCTGGTTGTATTATTTCTGTGGGAAGTGGTGCTGTATTTTCAGTTGTCGAGTCTTTTTGTACTGTAATAGCAGATGGTTGAACCATATTGAATTCGGTGATTTTACTTGCCTGGTTTCCACGAAGTTCAGGAGAAACTGTTTCAGTGATCTGGCTTTCAATTTCCATTCCCCGTGGTTTTTTTTCATGTAGAGTATTGTTTGGTAATGTGACTGTTTTTTTATCAGCCCTTTGTATGGTATTACCACTGAAAGTGCCGGGAAATAAAATTGGGAATGGGAGATTTGTGTTATTTTTGAGTTCAGGTTCTTTTGCAGGAACTCTCTCTCCAGCCAGTATCTCACCCTGTTTTTCAAGGAGAAAATCCGTTTGTATGGTTTGAAAAACAAAAAGACAGAGAAAGAGGATAAACATCGTCATCATCAGATCTGACCATGCAATGGACCAGTGTGATCGTTTCTGCTCGCTTCTTTCGTGGGAGAGGCATGTAAATTCCGGTCTCATCGAAGAGCTGGAGGTTGTATATAAACTGTGCTTATGGTCATGAAAGCCGGAGGATGAAGTATCTATATGTCGCGTCATTTCATTCTGGGTAAAAGTCAAAAGAAAAATATAAAACCGGATGCTAAAGATTCTATTGCAAAAGTTTTTTCTTTATTGGGCACAATACTGAAAGCATCTCTTGTTTAGTACTCATATATAGTATCGGTTCATTACAACAGGATGATAAGTAAAAAGGAAAAGAGAGGATAACTATAAGAAAACCAGGCCCGGGTCAGACTGGTTTTCAATAGACAAAAAGATGAGGAATCCCGTTAAAAAATGGGTTTATAATCGAAGAAATGGGTCGTTTCTATTTTCCGATGGGTGAAGGTTTCACCTCTGGCAACAAATGAGTTTGTCACTGCTCCATTTGAAGTGAATCTCACCCCTTCTAAAAATTCGCCATCTGTGATACCCGTTGCAGCAATTGCCACCTTTTTGGTGCGTATGAGATCTTCAGTTTTGAAAATCGCGTCAAAATCAGTTATACCATTTTCTCTGGCTCGTTCCTTGTCCCGGTCATTTTCATAGAAGATTTTCCCTTCCAGGTAACCGCCTAGACAGCGAATCGCTGCAGCTACAAGGACACCTTCAGGCGCATATCCATATCCCATGTAAATATCTGTCTTATCACCAGTTATTGCTGAAAGGCAGCCGGATATTTCACCTTCTTCAATAAGTTTGATCCGGGCACCGCAGCTTCTGACCTCTTTGATAAGTTTTTGATGTCTGGCATGATTGAGTATACAGACGGTAACATTCTCCGTATATTTACGCAGTGCTCTGGCTACCCGTTTAATATTGATACTGGGAGGTTGGTTTATATTGATCACAGGACCAACCTTGGGACCGACAACAATTTTGTACATACTGAGGTTGGGTAAGGGTTGAACTGTATCCTGATTTGCTATTACGACATAGCTGGTCGCGTTATTGAGTCCGTCAGCTGCTGAATGATGCCCTTCCAGTGCCACTGCCATAAGATCCATCTCCGGTCCTCCTGAGCCTAGACGGGGAGGCATCGGAATTGTGTCATCACGTTCGGTGAATCGGTCGTTGACCAGGTGTCCGGTGACCTGCAGTCTGTTCAGCGTCTTGATAATTGCCTGTCTTGCTGCGTTAAGGATGCTGTTCTCGTCACCCTTTCCCTGGATGCTTGCTGCTGTCAGAGCGGCTATTTCAGTGGCTCTGACTATTTCCATTCCGTAATTTTTTGTCATGGCAAAATCTGCTACCCTGAATATTGGCGAATTTTTTGAAGAAGGCTATTACGCTCTTCCATAAGCTTCCGGCCTTCGATGGTATCTTTCTTTTTTATAGGTTCCTGGAAATCGTCAATGATTTGAATGTCAAGAGGTGCTGATTCAAGATTCTTCACTGCCTTTTTGATTTCATCGGGCGTGGGAAGTATGATGCCATATACCTGATATGCTGTGTGGACCATGGCATGTCCCCGATTATAGTAAGCAGCAGCAAATCCACCGTCAACATTGATTGCTATGCCATCTGCGCTTGCCATCTGTCTGCCTTTGGAATAATCAACAGGGGTATGCCCAAAGACAACCCTTTTTACACCAAATTCATCTAAAAGTTTCTTTTTAAACGTATCAGTTTTCAGATTCTGTTTCCAAAAGAGTGAGCGTTCTCCATGGGTTTTTTTATCCTTGATAAAGTATCTCTCAAAAGTCTTCATGGCATGTTTACCAAAGAATGGACTTTTGGGGCCGCACCAGAGATAGAAGAATAGAGCCTGGTCTTTAGGATCCTGCTCCTTGTTGCCCAGATAATTCCTGCCCACCCGTTCAATGGTTTCCTGAATGAAGTCCAACAACTTTTTGCCGCTTCTTCCCAAAAATTCCTGAAAGTTGCCATCCTCTGTTGAGGGAATGAGAGCATGGATATTAAGAATATCGTTATGAATGTTGTAGGTTTGCCCTCGGGTGAAAAAATAGGCAAGGAGTCTCTTTAATTTTTTATTATTTCTGAACTGTTCTTCAAGATCAGCAATCACTTCCTGTTCTTCGTCGGTGAGTTCACTTGGATTTTCCGGGTCAATTGTAGGAAAGTGGGTGTCAAGCAGCTGATCAGTATTACCTGATTTCAGCATCTCAACAAGTCTGTCCAGCCACAGTCTGGAATTCATCTCGTAGTCAGGAAAATCACGAATTGTCTGTTCTTCTATTTTAAACTGGATAATGGCCAGTGCCTTTTCTGTCGACTTCCCAATGTCAGTTTTTGCCTTGAATTTTCCTTTAACCTTTTCAGGGGGATATGTCTTTGATGCAAATGCAGTGAGTTTGGAAGGGTCAAACCCCATACGCTCCAGGAACTCGAAATGATCATATCGGCAGGTGATCCGCATTGCCTCGGCAACAAGAGACCTGTTTCCTGCTGCTGCACCTAGCCAGAGGATATCGTGATTGCCATAGACATAATCGACAATGTCACGGTAAAAGGGTGACGATAGAATCCGGATGATCTTGTCCGGTTGAGGCCCTCTGTCAAAGATATCGCCCAGTACCTGAATGCGGTCAAGCAGTACCTGGCGGATGGAATGGGCCAGGTGAGAAATGAGCCTTTTGGAAATAATTTCTTCTTCAAAAACGGGATTTGGAACCAGACCTCCTGACAAGAGTCTGTTAATGATATCTTCAAATTCAGGCAGGAAAATTTCCCTGTTTTCGTAGCGAACGTTTGTCAGCTTGTATTTAAGGACATCAGCGAGACAGAAAATAACATCCTGATGATCCATTTTGATCTCTTTACTGGGTATATACGCGTTTTTACGTATAATAGAAACAAGATACTGTATTTTATCATCAGTGAAGGTATTGGGTAAAGCTTCTTTACACGTCTGATAGAGCAGTCCAAATCTTCCGCGAAGTATAGATTTAAACCGGTCACCTTCACCGTGGAGGTCGCTGATCCACAGAGTGGTAGGGATGTTGCTGTTCAGCTCTGTGTCAATTTGAAGGAGTCTTTTACAGAGTTTGTCCAGTTCGTTTACTCCATAATCACCTGCAGATTCCGCTGGTGATGGATCATGTACTGACTGCTGAGTTTCATTCATATCAGGTCAATAAAGGTAAGATAATTTCCAATCCCAGAATCCTTTTCATATTGAGAACTTTTATAACTGATCAGTTTCAGGATGGACGCGGGTTAATCATAATATTCAAACAGTATTTATACCACTCTATCTTTTTTTTGCTAAAATGCAAAAAAAATCAACATTTCCAGCTTTTTCTCGGTAATCATGGTGTTAATAAACCGCATTGTACATTATAGTTACGCAAAAGAACAAAAGCTCACCGTAATTGGAGGATCCTATGAAGGTAACTATAGCTGGTGGGACAGGGTATGTGGGAAGGCATGTGACTCAGGCTCTGGTTGAGCGAGGTTATACTATACATATACTGTCGTCTAAAACCGCTGTTGGCAAAAGAGATACAGAACATATTACCTACGTAATTGCAGATACCACAATGCCTGGTAAATGGCAGGACTGTGTGGCTGACAGCGACATTGTAATAAATCTGGCTGGGCGCTCAGTCTTTCATCTCTGGTCTTCATCGTATAAAAAGAAGATGTACAGCAGCCGTATTGATACCACACGTAATATTGTTGATGTATTGGATGGCAACAAGACTTCTGTACTGCTCAATGCTTCAGCTGCCGGTTACTATGGAAACAGTGGCGAAAAGGAATGCATTGAAAGTGATCGTCCCGACGATGATTTTCTTGCTGATATTTGCAGTGCCTGGGAAAATGAGGCCTTTTCTGCTGAAAGAAAAGGGGTACGTGTTGTTGCCATGCGATTTGGTATTGTGTTGGGCAGAGATGGCGGGGCCTTTGCTACGATGAAAACACCTTTTCTTTTCGGAGGAGGCGGCCCTATTGGTAACGGGAAACAATATTTCCCATGGATTCATATGAATGACCTCGTCGCTGCAATGCTCTTCCTATTTGATAATGGTGCTGTGCATGGCCCCTGTAACTTTGTTGCACCGGAAACTGTGCGGCAAAAAGAGTTTGCCAAAGCCTTAGGTACAGCTTTGAAAAGACCTGCCGTTATTCCTGCTCCTGCCTTTCTTTTACGTGTTGTACTCGGTGAATTTGGCAGCTCTTTGCTTGGTGGACAGAAGGTGATTCCTCAGATACTTCAAGATAGCGGGTTTCATTTTAGCTACCCCACTCTCGCTGAAGCCTTGAAGGAGATTGTACATGGTTAAACAGGCGCATCTGCATTTTCAAAATATTTTTCAATGCAGCAAAGGGGATCTCTATAACTATCATGCCCGTGAAGGAGCTCTTGAACGCCTCACGCCGCATTGGGAAAAGGCAAAGGTGCTCAGAAAAAAGGGAGGTATTCAACCTGGAGGTGAGGTCGAGTTGCAGGTAGGTCTGGGGGCGTTTTCCTTTACCTGGGTTGCCCAGCACGTTGAAAATGAACCGGGTATCATGTTCCGGGATATTATGAAGAGCGGGCCGTTCTCGTCATGGTCACATACCCATCGTTTTTTCGATCATGGGACTGACGGTTCTCTGCTGATTGATACGCTGGAGTATCGATTGCCCCTTCATGACTATCTTCCAGGTTTTATAAAAGATAAGATTGCCGATAGATTACGGCGTACTTTTTACTCAAGAGCCAGAATGCTGGAATTTGATCTTGGTTTACATAAAAAAAATGCATGTCCGCCAAAACGTATTCTCATTTCCGGGGCCAGCGGTATGATTGGACGGGCGCTTGTTCCCCTGCTTACAACCGGAGGCCATGAGGTATGGAAACTGGTACGTAGAAAAGCTGATGAAAGGAAAAATGAAATATTCTGGGATCCTCAAAACGGTAGGTTGGAAGATATTTCAGAGTTTGATGCTGTTATCCATCTGGCCGGTGAATATATTGGTCTTTGCAGGTGGAGTGAGGCCAGGAAAAAGGAAGTCCTTAACAGCCGTATCAAAGGTACAGAACTTATATCTCAGGCTATTGTGAAGGCAAAAAGGTCTGGAAAAAAAGGGCCCTCCGTTTTTCTCAGCGCTTCAGCTACCGGGTTTTATGGGGACACCGAAAATGCCCATGTTGATGAACAGACACCACGGGGAACAGGATATATGCCTGATGTTTGCGAGGTGTGGGAGAATGCAACAGCAGAAGTCTCTGCTGCTGGAATTCGAACGGTATTGCTACGGATGGGGGTTGTCCTTTCACCACAGGCAGGGGCATTACACAAACTGCTCACTGCATTACCTTTTGGCGTAGTGAGAGGTTTTGGCTCGGGCAAGCAGATTATCAGCTGGATATCTCTTGATGATACCGTTGCCGCCATATATCATGCTCTCGGTTGCGAACAGCTGAACGGACCTGTTAATCTTGTTGCCCCACATCCTGTGAAGAATGCTGTTTTTTGTCGGGAGGTTGCCTGTATGTCAGGTCGTCCGTTACTGTTACGCCTGCCTTCCTGGCTGTTACGGGTTATATACGGTGAGATGGCAAAAGAAATATTATTGGCTGGCTCGGAAGTGGATTCAGGTAAATTACGTGGTTCGGGGTTCACCTTCAGGCACGCTACACTGGTTGAAGCGTTGCGTGATATGTTTGGAAAATATGACCCGGCGGATATGAAATACATGGAGGCACAGGGGTGAGTAATCGGTTTAAAATAATCCTGCTGGTAACAATGACTACAGCATTAACATGTGGTTTTCTCCATCATCTTGTGCCACCAGCCGTGTGGAATTTTGAAAGGCTCCATATATTTCTCTTTAATCTTTGCTGCGGTGGAACCCTGCTCGTTCATATGACCGAGGAAAAACATAATTTATCTGCAAAGGGGAAACTCTTTTTCTTGTTATCTCTCCTGTTTGCGGTCGCGGCATTCTTTCAGATTTACTCGGTTACACTCGTTGTTTCTCTGTTGTTGGCTGTAATTGTCGAATCTATTCGGATCAATCATTTTGGTTCGATTATGCCCAAGGGGCTTTTCTCAAAAAACGTGCGGGTTTCTGTAAAGTTTCATCAAGCTTCGTTACTCTGTCTTTCCATAGGGCTTGTTCTTTCTGCGCCTGTTACAATCAACTCCGTGTATACGCATTGGGTCGTTGTAAATAAATTAAAACTGGATACTTTTTACCTGGGGTTTTCCTTTCCTCTGTCACTTATCAGTATGTCTGTAATTTTTTCATTAATGAAAGGTAGCTTGAAAACCAGCTTTGCACCGCTAAAAGAGATGGCATTCTGGCTAATAAATCTTGGTGTTATTATCTTTTTCCTCTTTATTCTTGCTGAGTTGTATCTTCCTCAGATGACAATTTCCATTATTTTATTTGCCTCTGTAATGCTTATTCTCTATCTGTATTACCGTGATGGTTTACAAATTCAACAAAAGGCTTTTTTGACATCGGGAATATTTTTCCTGTTGTTTACCTCAGTGACAGGCATCTGTTATATATTTTTATCCTTTTCTGATGGCTATGATCATGAAAAAATGTTCCCTCTCCTGCGACTTCATGCATTTACAGCTTTATATGGCTGGAATTTGAGCGGGCTAGCTGTTATTTGCAGGCATGATGATTTTCCTATTAAACTGCATTCTCAGTGGTTTATCCTGCTTCATTGGCTTACAGTTGCCATCCTGTGCCCACTGGGATATTTCTTTGCTCCGGTTGCTTTTATAGCTGTGATTGCCTACCTGTATCTTTTGTGGCTGCTTTTTTTTAATGGAGGACGGGTTGATAGAGAAATAACAGGAATAAATCAAACTGCCTCATGAATATTTTGATTTTAAGTTTATCATTATTGTCTGACTTACTGTGTGTTTTTTTTTAGAAATATCTGGTTTGGGCAGCTTCATTTCATTATTAAAATGCCGGGCTTTAACGAAATGGTTTTAAGGTGATATTGCTCTGTAATGTGGTGAAAAAAGAATGCTTTGTGAATTGAAAATTGAAAATCTGGCTTTAATCGAATCACTTCATCTGGTATTTGATGGAGACGCGCCCTCTGGCCTGGCGGTAATGACAGGTGAAACTGGGGCGGGGAAGTCCATTATGCTGCGGGCTATAAAAATGCTCACCGGTGAGCGAGCAAAAACTGACTGGATTAGAAGTGGAACAGATGCATGTGTGGTCGAAGCGCTCTTTGAAGTGGATCCGCAGCACAGACAGCTGCTTGATGCCCTTGATGCAGGTGGTTTTGGAGATGATACCACCATTATTATCAAGAGAGTTCTCACAGACAAAGGACGCAGCAGGCTTTATGTTAATGGTTCCCTTGCAACCGGGAAGGTTGTTCGTCAGGTAACAGCAGGGTTACTGCATGTTGCATCCCAACATGACCACCAGCAATTATTGCAGCCAAGCCTCCATCTGGATTATTTGGATACCTTCGGTGAGCATTGGTCTGAGCGGCAAGCCGTACAACGTTGTTATACAGCCTACCAAAAGAAAAAAAATGAGCTTGCAACACTGAAAAGACAGGAACAGGAAAAAGAGCAGAAAAAAGATTTTCTCCAGTTCCAGTTTGAAGAAATAACTGCGGCATTATTACAGCCTAATGAAGATGAAGAGCTGGAGCAGGAAAAAAGGCGGTTAAAAAGCGCTGACAGTTTAATAGGTCTCAGCCAGGACAGTTACCATATATTGCACGGTGAGGTGCAGGATAAACTGTCGATCGTCAGGAAACATATGGAGCAGATTGTCGCCCATGATAGTCAGGCTGGTAAGCTGGCTGAAGATATCAGTGATTTTTGTTTTATGGGAGATGATCTGGCCTCCCGGCTCCGGGAATATCGGGATTCCCTGGAGAGCAATCCTTTTCGACTCGAACAGGTAACAGAACGTATTGATCTGTTGCAGCAGTTAAAAAGGAAATATGGCAACACCATTGAAGATATTTTACACTTTGCAGATGAGGCAAAAGCTGAATTGCAACATCTCGACAATCTGGAAAATCAGCTCCTGGAACTCGAGCAGACCGTAGCAAGAGAACAGGCACACCTGGAGAAAATGGCCCGGGAATTACATGAAAAACGTAAGCAAACCGCTATGAAACTATCCGCGGCCATGCAGGAAGAATTAAACAGCCTGGCCTTTAACAGTGCTTCATTGCAGGTATATTGGCAGGAAAATGAAGAAAATATTCATGGAATGGGGCCAACAGGCTGGGACAACGTGGAGTTTTACTTTTCTGCAAACCAGGGTGAACCGGCTAAGCCTCTTGCCAAGGTGGCTTCCGGTGGTGAATTATCGAGACTTATGCTGGCAATGAAATGCTTGCTGGCAAAACGGGATCTTGTCGAAACAGTTATCTTCGATGAAGTTGATGCCGGGATTGGAGGTGAGGCAGCGGAAGCGGTTGCCAGAAAGATCCGGGAGCTTGCCTCCCATCATCAGGTAATCTGTATTACCCATCTTCCCCAGATCGCGGCACGAGGTACAATCCATTTCCGAGTACAAAAAAAGGTTCTCGCTGGTCGCACAGTATCTTCTATTTTACAGTTGGATCACGATGAACGAGTTAACGAGGTGGCACGGATGCTTGCTGGTGATTCAGCGACACCACAGACCCATGCCTGGGCAAGAGAATTATTAGAAAAGAGCAGAACCCGGTGGAACAAGATATAACGGCTTTATCGTTATTTTCAGGCGGCCTTGACTCAGTGCTGGCTTCCAGATTGGTGGCTGAGCAGGGAATCAGGGTTATAGGTGTCAAATTTGTCAGCCCATTTTTCGATTATCAGATTCTCAAGGATCTCAAGGGGTATGAGAGACAAATAAAAGAACTCTATGATATCGATGTGGTTGTGCATGATATTACTGTGGATTATCTTGCCATGCTGTATAAACCGCGTCATGGATTTGGCAAAAACTATAATCCCTGCGTTGACTGCAAGGTGCTTATGGTCAAAAAGGCAAGAGAGTTGATGGAAGAATACGGAGCTTCTTTTCTAATCTCTGGAGAGGTTCTGGGGCAGCGGCCTATGTCCCAGCGACGAGACACGCTCAATGTGATAGAACGCGATTCCATTTGTAAAGATATACTGCTTCGTCCCCTTTCAGCCAAGCTGATGCCCCCAGTCAAGGCAGAACGTGATGGTCTCATCCAGAGGAATAGACTGTGTGATTTCAGTGGACGCGGTCGTTCCAGACAGATTGCACTCGCTCACAGCTACGGTATTGAGAAAATTCCTGCTCCGGGAGGAGGATGCAGGCTCACTGATCCCATATTGAGCAGGAGAATTGCTCATGTCTATGCCGGTGAGTTTATTTTCAGTCCGGATGAGATGAGCCATTTTGATTTCCTCTGTTTAATGACGGGCAGACAGTTTCTTTTGCCGGAGGGGGGTTGGCTGGCACTTGGTCGCGATCAAAATGAAAATGAAGATCTTACCTCCTTTTATGAGCCGGGTGATGTTCGTATCCGCACGGTTGATCATCCCGGTCCTACAGCTCTTCTAAGAAAATGTGACCGACTTTATAGTGATACGGCGTATAAGAGAAAAGACATTCTCAGTGCTGCAGCACTGGTGGTGAAATATGCAAAAAAAGTCAAGGGGAAACAGCTTCCTCAAATTGTTGAGATTTATGATGATGGGAAGGTGATACAAAAAAAGATTGTACCTGTAGAGGGGGAAAACTGGAGGGAATGGATGCTTACGTTTGAATGATTTGCTGGAGAAGAATTTCTCTTGAGCAGACTTTCTCAGCTATTGCAATTATGAGAAAAGAGATCGTTGATAATGGTAAGGTATTTTTGCATCGATCTGGTTTTGAGTATTTGCTTGCGCACCCTGGCGCTGTCTGGAAAAGAGTCGGCCAGATACTGCCAAACCTGCTTTATCCTGCCGAGAATGTGGCCAGGTCCGCTGAGCCTGTTCTGCAGATCCTGGAAGAGATCATCATGGAACATTTTCAGTTTTTTTACTTTTTCTTGCGGGACAAGGGTTTTTCCCTCAATTTCAGAGACAAGAAATGGGTTAGCCAGTGCGCCTCGGCCAATCATCCATCTTGAAATTTTTTGAAACCTCTGCTCTTTTTCTGAAAAATCTTCAGGTGTGGTGATATCACCGTTGTATACGAGAATATGACTGCTTACAGTGGTGCAAGCAGCAAAAAGGTCCAGGTCAACTGTACCTTTATAGAGTTGTTTGCCTATCCGTGGATGGATAATAATCTCTTTTAATGGCAGGTGGTTCAGTTTGGGGAGGAGTGTCAGCAGTTCTTCGCTGGAATAAAAACCAAGTCGAACCTTCAAGGAAATTTCAGCCTGTAGCTGTGGGAGAATGGTTTTGAGCATACCCAGGATTTCTTCTGGATATGGCAGGAAACCGGAACCTCTTTTCTTGTTGGTTACCATAGGGGCAGGGCAGCCGAGATTCCAGTTGATGTGGGAGTAGCCCAGATTTTCTAGTATATGGGCTACATGGAGAAAATCCTCAGGGTTGTTGTAAAGAAGTTGCGGAATAATTGTCATATCCCTGTTGTTTTTCGGCAGTATGTCAGCGAGAAATTTTTCCTTGAAGGATACGTTTTTTTGTGGGTTTATAAATGGTGCTACAGCGGCATTGAAGAAAGGAAAGTGTTTATGGTAAATACGTCTGAATGAGGCGTCGGTGATACCGCGTATGGGCGCAAGGTAAAAAAAAGGTTTTAGTTGCCGCATGGTTTTATGAGTACTTATAAAGTCTGTATTGAAAGATGTGTGGAACGTAACAATTATAGATCGGAATGCGCTTCTGGCAATACATTATTCAAGAACCTTCGGGAAAACTGAATTGCCAGGAAGCTTATGATTGGGGAATGATCTTGTCAAAGTGGAATAAATGGACTAAAAAGTGCGTAAAGTAAGCGATTATTATTCGAAAAAGGCTAAAAAGAACAAGTATCCAGCCAGATCGATTTATAAACTGGAGGAAATCCAGCAGAAATATCATATTCTTAAAAAAGGTGACAGTGTACTTGATCTGGGCTGTTACCCGGGCAGCTGGTCCCTTTATGCCTCAGAGGTGGTAGGGGAAAAAGGAATTGTGGTGGGAGTGGATTTGCAGGAGGCCGACAAAAATCCTCGGCCTGGTGGTAGTCAAATTCACTGGATTCGTGAGGATATCAATGCACCTGAAATGATCACCAGGGTCAGGAGGATTCGGCCAGGTTTCAGAGTGATGATCTCAGATCTGGCACCGAAAACTACTGGAAACAGATGGGCTGATCATCAGCAGTCCATTAACCTGGTTCGTGTTACACTTGGATTGGCTGATACCCTGTTGCTGCCCAGGGGGAATTATCTTGTCAAGGTCTTCCAGGGAGAGGATTTTCCTGATTTTGTTGGAGAGATGCGAGAAAAATTTAATACAGTAAAGGTTCTCAAACCCAAAAGTTCGCGTGTTGAAAGCCGTGAGGTTTTTGTGCTGGGGACTGCGTTTCTAAAATAATGGTGCAGGGAGCCTCCCTGTGGAATATTAAAACAGGTAAGAAATATGTCAGGACATTCGAAATGGTCAACAATTAAGCGGAAAAAAGGGGCAAATGATGCCAAACGTGGCAAAATCTTTACCCGACTTATTAAGGAAATAACAGTTGCTGCCCGCACCGGAGGCGGCGACCCAGATGGTAATCCAAGGCTGCGTACTGCAATTGCGGCAGCGAAAGCTGAAAACATGCCCAAGGATAATATGGACAGAGCCATCAAAAAGGGAACAGGTGAAATTGCTGGTGAAGTAATTGAAGAGATCCTCTATGAGGGATATGGGCCTGGTGGTGTAGCCGTATTGGTCGAATGCATGACAGACAATAGAAATCGCACTGTCGCTGACATCAGACATTTTTTTTCTAAAAGTAATGGTAACCTTGGTGAATCCGGTTGCGTAGCCTGGATGTTCGAGAAGAAAGGCTTAATTCAGGTGGACAAGGAAAAGTATAATGAAGATGAATTGATGGATCTTGCCTTGGATGCGGGAGCTGATGACGTTATAGAAGAGGACAGTGAGTATCATATTTTCACAGCTCCGGAAGATTTTAACATGGTGCGTGATTCTTTAGAGGAGAACAATGTAGAGTTTATTGAAGCTGCCATATCAATGATTCCTCAGAATACTGTCGAGGTGACTGAGGAGAAACCTGCAAGATCCTTGTTGAAACTTCTGGAAAACCTCGAAGATCATGATGATGTTCAGAACGTGCATGCCAATTTTGACATCGATGATGATCTCATGGAACAGCTTTCATAATTTTTTCAGGTACATATGCGTATTCTGGGTATTGATCCCGGTTCACGAATCACCGGTTATGGTATCATTGAAGCTGATGGCGGTTCTCTTGCCTTTGTTTCTTGCGGAGTGGTGAAAACTACGAAAAACTACCCTTTCGCAGTGCGTATCAATGAGATATTTGATGGAATAAACGAGGTGGTACAGCTGCACAGACCAGAGTCAGCTGCTGTTGAGGATGTTTTTTTATCCAATAATCCAAGAACAGCAATAAAGCTGGGGCAGGCTCGTGGAGCAGCTATCGTTGCCGTTATGCAAAATGGTTTATCAGTTAGTGATTATTCACCCAGGCAGGTGAAGCAGGCGGTTGCCGGCCATGGTCATGCAGAAAAACAGCAGGTGCAGCATATGGTTCGTCTGCTACTCGCTCTGAAAGGTTCACCGAGTAGTGATGCAGCTGATGCGCTGGCAGTTGCAATCTGCCATGCAAATACGCAGAGGTATACGACATGATAGCAACGTTGACAGGCGAACTCCAGTTTCTTTATGCAGACAAGGCTGTACTTAATGTTCAGGGCGTTGGTTATGAAGTGTTTTTTTCAGCTGATGGCCTGGCCAGGCTCGGAGCGGTTGGTCGAGAGGTGTTTGTCTTTGTTCATACCCATGTCCGGGATGATGCAATTCTTTTATACGGCTTTATCGAGGAAGAAGAAAAGGAACTGTTTCTTCTCCTCACCGCTGTTTCCGGAATTGGCCCAAAGCTTGCCCTTGCCATCTTGTCTGGTATGTGTGTGGCCGATTTCTCTGCTGCCGTTGCTGCAAAAGATACTAAAAGACTGACATCTATATCCGGGGTAGGGAAGAAAACCGCAGAACGATTATGTATGGAGTTGAAGGAAAAGGTGGCGGGCTTTTCTGTAACTGATAAAGGGGGCGGAGAAGCAATATCTGCTCCTTCTGCTGCATCAGGGAGTGTGATGGCCGATGTACTTTCCGCTTTAATCAACCTGGGATACCCAGACCCTGTGGCAAGGCAGGCACTTACCGCGGTGAAACGCAGGGTTGGTGATGAAAGCTTTGCCAAAATGGAGCTTGAAGAGATGTTGAAAGAAGGTTTACGGGCAATAGCATGAATATAGAAGAAGATCTCTTTGATGAAAATGAACGTATTGTCAACCCGGAACCCCGCCCTCTTGAGGGGGTAAGTGATACCGCGTTGCGTCCTCAGAGTCTTGACGAATATATCGGGCAGGAGCAGGTTCGACAGAGTCTTCGTGTTTTTATTGAAGCAGCAAAGGGCCGACAGGAACCTCTGGATCACGTGCTCTTTCATGGCTTTCCAGGTCTGGGAAAAACGACTTTATCATATATCATAGCCAACGAGATGCGGGCTGGAATCCGGGTAACTTCAGGCCCTGTAATTGAAAAGCAGGGAGATCTTGCTGCGATTCTGACAAGCCTGCGTGAAGGTGATGTCTTGTTTATTGATGAAATTCATAGACTTAACCATGCTGTTGAGGAAATACTTTATCCAGCAATGGAGGATTTTCAACTTGATATTATCATTGGTCAGGGGCCTGGTGCCAGATCTGTGAAAATGGCTTTGCCTCGTTTTACTCTGGTGGGGGCAACAACCAGGACCGGTCTGCTTACCCCACCATTACGAGACAGATTTGGTGTTATTCTTCGGGTTGAATTCTATTCTCCAGAAGAGCTTGTTACAATTGTAAAGCGTTCAGCAAAACTGTTAGATGTTGCGATGGATGATCAGGGGGCTCTGGAACTCGCAAGGCGTTCAAGGGGTACGCCTCGGATAGCTAACCGTCTTCTCCGCAGAGTGCGCGATTTTGCACAGGTAGGTAATCACGCAGTAGTTAACAGAGATGTGGCAGACGCAGCACTCAATATGCTCGGTGTTGATGGCTACGGTCTGGATGATATGGATCGGCGGATACTTTTAACTATCCTTGATAAATTCGATGGTGGTCCTATAGGTCTTGAGACGTTGGCCACCGTAGTCTGTGAAGAGAAAAATACGCTGGAAGATGTTTATGAACCCTTTCTTATTCAGTCTGGATTTTTAAACAGAACGCCAAGAGGCAGGGTGGCAACGGTTGCGGCCTACGAGCATTTCGACCGGGAATTGCCCCGCTCAAAAAATCATCCCACACTTTTTGATACCCCTTGAAGTGATTTATTATAGACAGAAGCAAATGAGATTTTTTCTTCTGTTTTCACTTTTTTCTTTTTTCTTCCCCACTTTTCCCCACATTTTTATATAGATTTGATATTTTGTTTTTTTTGCTATTCATACCCTTCAGATTAGTCAAAAAAACAAAAGTTATACTTTTTTCTATCATTTTCCTTAAAAAACTTTCCTTGCCAATATAAAGTATATTCTGCTTTCAATGATACATTATATGGTATTTTGTTGTTTTCTGTAGATTTTTGCTAGTCGCCTCCCTATGATATTTTTTCTTGACAAATCGTACTAATTTTATAAAAAAGGGTATTAAGTGGTGTAAAGTGGAGTATTATGGGTCACTAGAGAAAAGTATGGCGCTCATGAAGAAGGACAAATTCAGAAGCTTATCGAACCATGTATTAGATGCCAAAGGACGGTTGAATATTCCCAGCCGATTCAAGGATGTGATACGTCAATTTGATTCAGATAAGCTGGCTGTTTACGTCTGGCCTTTTGGAACAACACATCTGCGTATCTATCCGCTGGTTGCCTGGGAAGAACTCGAACAAAAAGTTCGAGATGCCAAGATGAGCAATTTTAACAAGGAAATGTTGGTCAGGCATATGAGCTCAGAGGTTGATATATGCACTATGGACAAGCAGGGGCGTATTTTACTTTCGGCAAAACAACAGCTGGCTGCCACTGTAGACAAAGAGGTTGTATTAACAGGTATGCTTGACTGGATCGAAGTCTGGAGTGCTGCGGCATGGGCGAAAGAAAATCCTGGATCTCTTGAAGATCTGGATGGCATGAGGGACGAGCTTGCTGAGCTTGATATCTTCTGATGGTTGGGCAGGCGCATGATCTTCATGTATCAGTTCTTTTAAATGAGGTTGTAGACTATCTCCTGGTCAAGCCTGGTGGTGTTTATGTTGATGGTACTATGGGGCTTGGCGGGCACACAGAGGCAATATTGAAAGCATCAGCGCCGCAAGGCCGGGTGATTGCCTTTGACTGGGATGAAAATGCTGTAAAGATAGCGAAGGAAAGACTCACTCCTTTCAGGGAACGTCTCCATGTTGTGCCAAAAAATTTTGCAGAGTTGAGGCAAGGTCTGAAAGAGGCCGGAGTTGCCTTGGTAGATGGTATAGTCGTAGATATTGGGCTTTCATCCTTACAGCTGGACAAGGGTGGGCGAGGTTTTAGCTTTCTTAAGGATGAACCGCTTGACATGCGAATGGATACACGCAGTGGGTATACTGCAGCCCGGCTTCTTGCTGAGAGCAGTGAGGCGGAACTGGCTGATATCCTATACTTCTACGGTGAAGAGAGACAGGCAAGGCCTATTGCCGCTCAGATAGTGAGTGAGCGAAAGCATACAGCCATAATGACTTCGAAACAGCTTGCGGATATTGTGGTGAAAGCCATTCCAAGACGCTTTCATCCTAAAAAAATACATGTAGCAACAAAAACGTTTCAGGCTATCAGAATAGCGGTGAACAGGGAGCTTGAAAATCTGGCGAAGCTTATAGAAGATGCAGCGATGTTTTTGGAACCCGGCGGGAGATTATGTGTCATTTCTTTTCACAGTTTAGAAGATAGAATTGTGAAACGTAAATTTTTGGAACATTCGGAATTCGGAATTGTTGTGAAAAAGCCGGTGACTCCTTCTGAGGCGGAAATCAAAAAAAATCCGCGCTCACGAAGTGCAAAATTACGGGTAGCGTATAAAAAAGAATAAGGGGAGAGAAAATGGCAATTCAAAGTTCGTATAAGAGTTCTTTTTATACCTCCGTTGAGGTTGGTGTAAGACGAAAAATAAAAAAGGGAAGGAGCGTTGAACTTCCGGGTGGAGCTTTGTTGTGGCGAGCAGCCGCCAAACCTCTTATGATTCTTGTAAGTTGTACCTTTATGGTAAATTTGGTATTTATGTTTGCCATTACTATGCAGGGGCATAAAGTTGATGCTATGGAACTTTTAAAAAATAATGTTGAAAAAGAATTTGCCCGATTAGAGATTGAAAAAAACAGGGTGAATAGTCTTGAGTATATGGCGGGTGAAGCCAAGGCCAAATTAAATCTTATCAAGGCTGAAAAAAGCCAGATAGTGCTTGTGACTCTATAATAAAATGAAAAAATGGTAAAACGATCTCGTCTCCGAATTGACCGCCGGGGGAAAGGTCGGCTCCTCTTTGTTCTGGCCCTGACGGTGATTCTGCTGTTAATGGGCCATTCTTTTTTTAACAGTTTCCAAGGGAATGATAAACCGGTTGTTCAGGAGGAAAACAGAATTTTTCAAGACAGCCTCCTGAATGATAGAGGCATTATATATGATCGGAACTTTAAAAAACTTGCAGTTACCAAGGACAAGGTATCTGTGTATGTCAATGTCCGTGATATTGAAAAGCATGAAGTAGTCGAAAGACTTGCTCCGGTTTTGAAAGCACAGCCTGAAATGTTGATGCAAACTATTCAGGATGCGCAGTTCAAGGCATGGCTCGCGAGAAATATAAGCAGGGAAGAAGAAAAAAAAGTAATTGCAATGGGTATTCCCGGCTTGTTCTCATTCTGGGAAAAAGTACGATATTATCCTCAACAGAAAACAGCAGCTCATCTTATCGGTTATGTTGGCAAAAGTACCGGACTGTCTGGGGTAGAGTATTTTTACAATAACCTTTTGAATCACCATGGTGAAGATCTGGCTGTACTGGTTGGAGACGAGGTGGATAACCCAAAAGGGGTAAAGAAATCCATCACTTTGACAATTGATCTGCATCTTCAACAGGTTGTTGAGTCCATTTTACAGGAGTTTGCAGTAATACAACCTGAAGGAAAATATACTGCTCTCTTTATTGAAATTGACACGGGAGCAATCATTGCTGCAGGTCATTACCCTTCATTTAATCCGAACAGTTTTAATGAAGAGGATCCTGATGCCCTGGAAAAAATTTTGGTTGACCGTGATGTCTTGAACAATCTGCTTGTTACACCCATATCTATTCCCTATCAAATGAAGAAAATGATGTGGGATGTTTCTGTCCAATCGGGTTTAGATGGAGACGAAGAGCACAGGATTCCCTGGTGTCTTTTACATGAGGAAAAGAGTGATATTTCCCAACAAAAATTTATTAGAAATTTTAAGCTTACTGAACCTGTCAAGGTCGATTGGATTAAACAGCTGGATGAGAACAGGTTATCTCTGATAAAAAAACATGGTATTGCCGGAAAATTTGAATATGAATACATACCGGAGGTAACCACCCCTTTGCATCTTGTACAAGTCCTGGCCGCCATATTAACTGGTGAAATTCCTTCCCTGCATGTTGTCAATATTGTAACAGATAAGGATGGGCGATCTTTTAAAACGAGAGCGAAAAAGAACAGACAGATTCTTTCTTTGCAGCAAACAAAGGAAGCACGGAAACTTATGCAGGCCTTTTCCGTTAAAGAGAGAGGTTTGTATTCGACGTTTGAAATCAAATCAGCAGGAGTAGAAAAAATTGGTAAATATAACTCCTTTGAGAGAAATAGATTATATGCCAGCTGGTATCCTAAAGAAAAACCTCGTCTTATGTTCTTTGTTTGGGCTGATCTTCCCTCTGTCTTTGTAACGAGCAAAAAAATGAAAAACCTGGACATGGCATCGGTTGTTTCTAAAAAGATGATGTCTATGATAACAAGGCAGGAGGTAGCTCGCTCCCTTGAAGGTTCTGTTGAGCTTGAGGAAGATGATTCAGAAACATTTGTGGAAAAACGAACAATCGGGCCTGGATTTTTCTCGACTGATAGGACATTACATCCTGTCTCTGTACGTATGCCGGATGTACGAAAATTGAATTTAAGAAAAGCTCTGCAACAGCTGGAAGGGCTTAATCTGGATATACGTATCCAGGGAACAGGAAAGGTTGTTGAACAAAATCCTCCGTCCGGCACGAAAATGAAACAGGGTGATGTCTGTACCCTGATTTTACAATCATATTAAGAAAACAGGCCTTGCGTTGCGTAATGATTGACTCTTCAAATACACACAGAGCAGTTTCGTTGGAAACTATTTTGCAGAATATACGTTTTATCTGCAAGGAACAGCAGAAACTTGCCAATATACTCATCTCCTCGATCCACTCTGATTCCCGGACGGTTAAAAAAGCAAGCCTTTTTGTTGCTGTGAGTGGTGATACAGTGGATGGGCATGATTTTATCGATGATGCTCTTGAAAATGGCTGTGTTGCAGTGATCGTCGATGAAAAAAAATTTGATGCAGAAAAAAACGATTATTCCGGTGTTATTTGTATTCGTGTTCCTTCGACAAGGGCAATTCTTGGCGAGTTGAGCAGTGCATTTTATGGATATCCGCAAAACCAGATCAAATGTGTTGGTGTTACAGGTACCAACGGAAAAACGACTACCACATATCTTCTTGAAAAAATATTACAGGACCAGGGCGTAAGTGTCGGAGTTATTGGTACTGTAAGCTATCGTTTTAAAGATAAAAATGGAGCGTTGCAATGCTTTGATGCGCCATTTACAACTCCTGATCCCATTTTGTTGATGGGCATGCTTTTCGAGATGCAACAAGCAGGTGTGCGTACTGTTCTAATGGAGGTCAGTTCACACGCCCTATCACAAAACCGGCTAGATTCAGTGCAGTTTGACGTTGCTGTGTTTACCAACCTGTCTCATGATCATCTTGATTATCATAGAAATATAGAAACATATTTTACAGAAAAGACGAAATTATTTACTGAGCACCTTAAGCCTGATGGTAAGGTGGTTGTCTGCTGTAAAATGTACGCTGAAAATGAGGTGAACTGGGCAGAAAAACTAATTTCACTTTTGCAGGATAAAAAGATTCCCTTTGTACGTGTTGGAGTAGCGGGTAAAAACACTGTAATTACTCTGGATGAATATATAGGTGACGCAGGGGGGACATCCTTGACTGTTACAGTCACAAATGATCAGGAAGAAAAGCATGCTTTTTATTCGCCCCTAGTGGGAAGATTTAATGGAGATAACATTATTGCAGCGTTAGGTGCTGTAACTGTTCTGGAGCAGGATTTTGAAAAAGCTCTTTCTTCTTTTAAAGACTGTCGGGGTGCTCCAGGCAGATTAGAGCGCATTACAGTGGAAGAAGGGCATGGCAATGATGACTTTGCAATATTTGTAGATTATGCACATACCCCAGATGCCCTTTTGAATGTCCTTGAAACCTTGAAAAAGCTTCCTCATTCCAAACTTATCTGTGTGTTTGGTTGCGGAGGGAACAGGGACAATACTAAAAGAGCGGATATGGGGAGAATAGCTGGACGGCTTGCTGACAAGGTCATTGTAACAGATGATAATCCCAGAAATGAAGACCCTGCCCAAATACGAAAACAGATTCTTTCGGGTGTTCAGAAAACCGGAATGCATCTGTATCATTCTACCTGGTCTTCAGATGAGGATAAAAGTTGTGGTTGTTTGGAAATTGCGGATAGAAGAAAGGCAATTTTCTATGCCGTAGAATCAGCATCGGAAGATGATATTGTTGTGATTGCAGGAAAGGGGCATGAACCGTATCAAATAACAAAAGAGGGCAAACATTTTTTTGATGATCGATTAGTCGTGCGTGAAGCTCTTATGGGATGGAATGATACGATGGTCCAAAAAGCCCTTTTGGGATCTGATTCCCCCCAATTACCAGCTAAATATACCTTTAATGGCATAGCAACGGATACAAGAAGTATGGGGGCAAAAGAGTTATTTGTTGCCTTACGTGGTGAGACCTTCGATGCTCATGATTATCTCGATCAGGCAGTTTCTGCGGGTGCCTCCGGTCTGGTGGTGGAGAAAGAGATAGCGAAAAATATTATGAAAGATATCCCTGTCTTCTTGGTAGAAGATAGCCTGAAGAGTCTGGGGGATCTGGCCAATTACAGAAGACGGGTGATAGCAGAAAACACTGGCTTGAAAGTTATCGGTATTACAGGAAGTTGTGGAAAGACAACTGTAAAGGAGATGGTAGCATGTATATTTGAAAAAAAATGGCCAAATTCCAGCACTACACCTGAAAACAGAGTTCTGAAAACACGAGGTAATTTTAATAATCTTATCGGTCTGCCATTATCTTTACTGCCTGTTGGGATAAAGCATACTGCGGCAATATTGGAAATGGGTATGAACCAGCCGGGTGAAATAGCCAGGCTTACTGAGATAGCTGAGCCAGATATTTGTTGTATTCTAAACGTACGGGAAGCTCATATTGAAGGACTGGGCAGTGTTGAGAATGTTGGTAAAGCAAAAGAGGAGTTGTTTCAAAATACAAAAGAGAGCGGAGTTTTGGTTGTCAATCTTGATGATCCCTATATCGCAGCTTGCAGTGAAAAGTATGATCAGCGTAAGGTTTATTTCACAAGTGACTCTGATAAGATCAATGATGCAGATGTGTGGGCTTCTGACATTGAAGTTGCTGGAAATGGAACAGCCATTTTTATGCTCCATACCAAAACGGTAGCGAAGCGGGTAAAACTACTGATTCCAGGAGTACACAACGTCAGTAATGCATTGGCAGCAGCAGCCATATCATTGGCGGCGAGTATAGATTTTCAATATATACTTGATGGTCTGGGTGAATTTGTAAGTCATGACATGAGGATGGAAGTTTTCCGGTTTACAAATGGATCTGGTGGAATTCTCAACGATGTGTATAATGCCAATCCAGCATCCATGAGTGCAGCTTTTTCCACATTGAAGTCTATAAATGCGCCAATACGTATAGCAGTTGTTGGAGATATGCTGGAGCTTGGTAAAATAAGCAAACAAGCACATGAAATGCTTGGATATCGAGCAGCACTGCAAGGAATTGACTGTCTGCTTGTTGTTGGGGATTTTGCCGGGTATACTGCTGCGGGTGCCTTGACCGGAGGTATGAGCACTGAGCAGGTTGTTCGTTTTTCTGATAAGGCTGATATTGTCCCATGGTTGAAAGAGTTTTTTATTAACAAACCGATTGGGTGCAATGTCAGCGATTGCTGGATACTGGTAAAGGCATCACGTGGAATGGCCCTTGAGACGGTAGTTGAGGAGTTGATCGCACTTGCTATGTGAGTTCTGTAATATATAACTGTTTCCGTGCATAAATTATTGTAAATTTATCGTTTTTTCAAAGACTGAAATTACTATGCTGTATTTTTTGCTCTATCCATTACATACCACATTTATTGGGTTTAACGTTTTCAGGTATATCACTTTCCGGTGTATTGGAAGTGCTGTGACCGCTTTTCTGCTAATGCTTATATTCGGACCTTTCTTTATCAGGCTGATGAAGAAGATGCAGATTGGTCAGGTTGTCAGAATGGATGGTCCAGAAACGCATCTTGCCAAGCAGGGGGTTCCTACAATGGGTGGGTTGTTGATTCTTGCAGCAATTACAGTGGCGACACTTTTATGGGCAAGACTTGATACCCTCTCTGTCTGGTTAACTCTTTTTATCCTATTATTTTATGGTGGCATTGGAGCCTATGATGACTATAAAAAGGTGGCGAAAAAGGATACTCGAGGGCTCAACGCCAAAGGGAAACTTATCTTTCAAATTTTTGGCAGTATCGTTGTAGGATTGGTTATTATATTGCATCCAGGTTTTGATGGTCATCTCAGTGTTCCTTTTTTCAAACATATTTATCCTAATCTCGGGGGCTTTTATCTACTCTTTGCAGTTTTGGTAATCATCGGTTCATCTAATGCCGTAAATCTCACCGATGGTCTTGATGGGCTGGCAGCTGGGCCAACTGTAATAACAGCAGCAGTGTATCTGGTATTTTCATATCTTGCCGGTCACATTGTTTTAGCGGATTATCTGCACATTCCTTATGTTCCGGGAAGTGGGGAAGTGGCTGTGTTTTGTGGAGCTATAGTAGGTGGTTGCCTTGGCTTTCTCTGGTTCAATGCCTTTCCCGCTCAGATTTTTATGGGTGATGTAGGTTCCCTTGCTCTGGGTGGAGCATTGGGAACGGTGGCAATTTTGATCAAGCAGGAGATGCTGCTAGCTATCGTTGGTGGAATTTTTGTAATGGAGGCACTCTCTGTGATCCTGCAGGTCAGCTTCTTCAAATTAACCCATGGGAAAAGGATTTTTCTCATGGCACCCTTTCATCATCATTTTGAAAAGAAAGGATGGCATGAAACAAAGGTAGTTGTCCGTTTCTGGATTGTTTCCGTTATCCTGGGATTATTTGCTCTGGCTACATTGAAATTACGATGAAAAAAAATCCTCTTGTCCCTGAAAACAGCCAGGTTGTTGTCCTGGGCTTTGGTCTTACTGGTAAAGCAGCGGTAGGCTATTTGAGAAGTCAGGGTGCTTGTGTATTTGTTTCAGAATCTCGTACGAAGGAAACCCTTGCTGCAGAAGAGTATGCAATGCTACAGAAGCTTTGCTGTGATTTTGAGCTGGGTGGACATACTGAGGAATTCCTTGATGGGAAAGATATTCTTTTTGTAAGCCCGGGTATTGCTGCCAACCATACAATTATTCAAGCGGCACGTTTCCGAAAAATGACAATATTGGGGGAGCTGGCCCTGGTCGCTCCAGTACTTGATGCTTACGTGGTTGCTGTAACCGGAACGAATGGAAAAACTACCGTGACTACATTGCTTGGAAATGTTTTTGCAGCAGAGGGCAGAGATGTTTTTGTTGGCGGCAATATAGGTACACCAATACTTACCTGTCTGCTGGAGGAGAGAGATCCTGAGGTGATGGTTCTTGAAGTATCAAGTTTTCAGTTGGAATTTTCCGGGAATTTTAAACCTGATATTGCTCTTTTACTTAATATTTCTCCCGATCATATTGACTGGCATGGCTCTATATCCTCATATGTACGGGCAAAATCAAGGATTTTCCTTAACCAGGATGGTACGGATATAGCAATTATATGCGCTGATAATACAATCTGCAAGGAACTGGAAGATCATCTTGAATATCGGCCTTCAACTTTTGGGCATGACCAGGCATGTACAGCATATATATGTGAAAACGAAGTATATCTTCGATTGCCTGAAGAGAGAGAGCACTATGTGTTGACTGGTTGCTGTTCCACTATTTCCGGGCAACTCAACAGTGCCGCAGTTATTCTGGCCGCACGTAAAGGCGGTTGTTCCAGAGAGGTTGTTGCACGAGAAATTCAGGCTTTTACAGGTTTACCTCATAGAATGGAGGAGATTGCTGAAATAGATTCAATTGTATACTGTAATGATTCAAAGGCAACGAATACAGGTGCTGCACTTACCGCGCTCAACCAGGCAAGAGGCAGTATTGTATTGATAGCCGGGGGCAAGGAAAAGGGCGAAGATTACTCGAATATGAGAAACATTATAAAAGAAAGAGTACATGCTGTGGTGTTAATCGGTGAAGCTGCACCTGAAATGGGACGGGTTTTTTCAGATATTACCCAGGTCGAGTATGCCCTTACAATGGAAGATGCCGTCAAACGGGCTCGTCAGCTGGCAATTCCAGGCGGAACCGTTCTATTATCGCCAGCATGCGCAAGTTTTGATATGTTTTCAAGTTATAAAGCACGGGGAGATGCCTTTAAGACCGCTGTTTTACATCTTGTTTGAAAATGTAAGAAACATTTTGTCGAAATTGAATATAGAAGATAGAAATATTGATCTGAAAAAGGCTTTATGGACATTTTCTGTGAAATTACTTGTCGAAGGAAAGCGTGGAGGTTGTCATAGGAGGCTTTTTTACCCAGAGCCAGTGTTTCCCTGCCTCCTGACAAGAACGTAAAACCTTAAGCTGTCTGAACTGATAGTTACCTTAGGCGAGTAGAATGGTTTTGGTGACTATGAGATCAGGATGATGCTGCCTGTATAAAGGAGTTGTGGAGGCGTGAATTCAACAAAAGAAAAAAAATTCAGGCTTATGTTGGTGGGAGGCGGAACAGGCGGCCATCTTTTTCCAGCTCTGGCAACGGCAGAAGAAATCTGTCAACGAATAAAGACAACTCGAGTCCTTTTCCTTGGTACAGGACGGAAAATGGATACGACCGGATTAGCCGGAACGGGGTATTCCGCTAAAAGAATTTTCTGTTATGGACTGAAAGGAAAAAATCTGCTCAATCTTATTAAAGCGATTTTCTTTCTACCGGTATCATTTATTCAGGCCTGTTATTATATTATACAGTTCAAGCCCAATGTGGTCTTTGGTGTTGGCGGCTATGTAAGTGGTCCAGTCGTACTGGCGGCAAAACTTCTAGGGAAAAAAACAGTAATACACGAACAGAATTCGGTTCCTGGCATGGCGAACAGGAAGCTTGGAAGAATTGCTGATAAAGTGTGTATCTCACTTCCTCATTCTGCCAGCTATTTCCCACCTGAAAAGTGTATTCTTACGGGAAATCCGGTTCGAAAACAGATCGTTGCCTGCAGTAAAGAGAAAAAAAGAGTTGCAGATGAAACTCCCGTACTACTGATTCTGGGAGGGAGTCTTGGAGCACATAGAGTAAATGAATTGGTTGTTGAGGCTATCAGGAAAAGTGTTTTTTTGCAGAGTATTAAAATCTATCATCAGACAGGTTCTGCTGATGAGGAAATCGTACAGAACAGCTATCGAGAGATGGGTGTTGATGCTGAGGTTTCAGCCTTTTTCAAAGACATGGCAACAGTATATCGCCATGTAGATTTACTGGTGTCACGGGCTGGAGCAACGACACTGGCTGAACTGGCCGTTCTCGGTATCCCTGCGTTGCTTATTCCTTATCCGTTTGCAGCTGATGATCACCAACGTAAAAATGGAGAATATTATGTCACTGGCGGTGGATGTAAAATGTTTATTGAGAAGGAATTGACATCAACGCGTTTGTCAGAGGAGATTGAAATTCTTTTACATAATAAGGATGAAATGGAGCAGATGTCGCAAAAAATGCGAAGTCTTGCCATACCGGAAGCCGCTGCAATAATAGCAAATATTTGTCTGGAGTAAAATGGCCTGATGGATCTGAAGTAGCATTATGTATAATAAAACGAACCATATACATTTCGTTGGAATTGGCGGGATTGGCATGAGCGGTATAGCTGAATTGCTCTTGAATCTGGGGTATCATGTTTCAGGCTCAGATTTGTATCATTCCTCTATTACTGACAGACTCACTGAACTGGGTGCAACAGTATTTCTTGGTCATAAACGAGAGTTTCTTGAAGGTGCTGATGTTGTGGTTACATCCACTGCCATACCGGAAGATAATGAAGAGGTTGTGGCTGCACGTGAACAGCTCATTCCTGTCGTGCAAAGAGCCGAGATGCTTGCCGAGCTGATGCGATTAAAAAAATATGGCATTGCCATTGCCGGAAGCCATGGAAAAACATCAACAACTTCCATGGTGAGTTGGATTATGTACCGGGCAGGAATGGATCCTACAGTGGTGGTCGGTGGTAAAGTTGACAGCCTTGGGGGGAATGCCAAGCTGGGACAGGGGGAGTTTCTGGTTGCTGAAGCTGATGAAAGTGACGGGTCTTTTCTCAAATTAGCACCGGCAATTGAAGTTGTAACCAATATAGATCTGGAACATCTTGATTTTTATAATAATCTTGAAGATATAAAAAGATGTTTTCTCACCTTCATTGACAAGGTCCCCTTTTATGGAGCTGTAATCATTTGCCTTGATGATAAAAATATAGCTTCCATACTGTCTGAGATTGGAAAGAGGACCATTAGTTATGGTTTGACAAGTCAGGCGGATGTTTATGCTGAAAAAATACGTTTTGAAAATGGTAAGGTTTGTTTTACCGTTGTTGTATTTGGTAAGAAAGAGGGTGAGATTGCTCTTTCACCTCCGGGCAAACATAACGTATATAATGCTCTTGCTGCAGTGTGTGTAGGAATAGAAATAAATATACCTTTTGAACAGATACGAAAAGGTTTGGAAAGTTATCAAGGTGTGCAGCGACGTATGGAAGTAAAAGGTATTGCACGGGGAGTGACTGTTGTTGATGATTATGGCCACCATCCTACAGAAATACGGGCTACTCTGGAGGCAATAAAAGAGGCATGGCCCGATAAGAGGCTTGTTGTCGCCTTTCAACCACACAGGTATTCACGAACCAAGGCATTGTTCGAGGATTTTCTGACCTGTTTTCATTGTGCTGATATTCTTATATTAACAGATATTTATGCTGCTAATGAAGAACCAGTTCCCGACATAAATTCAGCTCAATTAGTAACTGAAATCAAACGGCATGGACAGCGGCATGTTTCCTATATCAGTGATGTTGATCAGCTACCTGAGAAAATAGAGAAAGAGCTTGTCCACGGTGATTTATTTCTTACCCTTGGAGCTGGCAATATTGTCAATGCTGGCGAGAAACTGCTTCGCTTGCTGGAAAAAGAGGAGCAGAAAGGATAAATATGGACCAGCACTGTAAAAATATGTTGCAGACTGGCGTCTCAGAAAAAATACTCTGGGAGCAACCGCTAAAGAATTATACTACATTCAGAATTGGAGGCCCTGCTTCTGCTGTTATTAAAGTAAGCAATAAAGATGAGCTCCTGCATGTGTTGCAGCTGACAGCGAGGTATACGATCCCATGGCGTGTCATAGGAAAGGGTTCCAATCTACTCGTTGACGATAGTGGTTTTCAAGGAGTGGTTCTGATACTGACGGGTGGGTTTACTGATATCAGCTGGAAGCGTTCTCAAAGCCAGATCTTGGATGTTGGAGCAGGTTGCAGTAACAGGGTGGTAACATCTTTTTGCATACAAAACGGTTTGAGTGGCTTTGAGTTCTGTGCTGGAATTCCTGGCACTATAGGTGGAGCGGTAACTATGAATGCCGGTGCATGGGGATGTAGTATTGGTGAGATACTTGAATCTGTTGAAGTTTTGACTGTGAAGGGCGTTGAGCGTTATGATGTGAAAATGCTACAGTTTTCCTATAGAAAAACATCAGGATTGCCAGATCATGCTATAATTACAGCTGCACGTTTACGCCTTGCAACAGATTCGGGAGTGTTTGTTAAACAGAGGTGCGAAGATCTGTTGAAAAAAAGAAAAACAACGCAGCCAACTTGTTTACCAAATGCCGGCTCCATGTTTAAAAATCCTGAAGGAGAGAGCGCCGGGCGCTTGATAGACCGTTGCGGTTTAAAAGGTTTACGCATAGGAGATGCTCAAATCTCTGAAAAACATGCAAATTTCATAATCAACCGTGGTTGTGCTACATTCAGAGATGTGGCCGCACTTATTACCCTCATACAAGAGAAAGTCATGGTGGTAACCGGAATAAAGCTTGAACCGGAGGTGCGTTTCCTATGCTGAAAAAATGGATGAAAAGGAAGAAATCCAGCAGGTATAACAACTATCGGTCACGATACACAGCACGGTATGGCGCCCGAGTTGCTGGACGATCTGGTTTAGGCTCTGTTTGCATATCTTTTTTTAAGAATATTATTGGTATTTGTAAAACCAGGGATACGAGGTTTGGTACTTTTCAGGGACTTTTTTTGAAAATAATTACAGGAGCTTGTCTGGTTTGTATTATTTTGTTTTTCGTACGGAATCCTGTTATGAGATTGCTTGAGAACATGGCATTTTTCAGGGTGGAAAAGCCAATTATTCGTGAAAATATAGTTGTATCTGATGAGGAGATCAAGCTTTTGGCAGGTATTTCAACCACAAGTTCCATTTTTTCAATAGCTGAAAATGAGTTGGCCGGCAGGATTACAGCTCATCCCTGGATTGAAAAGGCTGTTGTAAAAAAGCATTTTCCCAATGAGGTGATAATCGAGGTGCAAGAGCACCATCCAATAGCTTTGGTTGTGACTGAGGAAGATAAGCTGGCTTATATGGATATACATGGTAGTATATTTACCCATGCCATTCCGGGTGATATGCTCGATTATCCTGTCATCACTGGGATGCAAGGGTTGCTGGAAGAGGAAAAAAAAGAAGTAACTCCAGATATTGTCGCCTTTTTGAAATATCTTAACAGGGAAAATCCAAATTTTTATGCGCAGATGGTTTCGGAGATTCATTTCCAGGGAGGTGAACAATGGTTGATAGTCCATCTAGTGGACTTTGACTTTCCTATTTCTCTGGGAAAGGGAAAAATGAAAGATAAATATGCTTTTTTAAAAGAAATTTTCACCAGAAGTTATAAACCTCACGGTAATGAAGTTCGCCTTGAGGATATCAGGGCTATCCGTATGGATTATTCAAATGAAAAAGTATATATAAAAAAAGAATTAAATCAGGGTAACAGAAATGGATGAACAGCAGATAACACCGCATCTTGATAACATTGATGAAGCAATAAAGAAGGCGGAAGAACCTGGTGATATCGTCGTAGGACTTGATATTGGGACGACCAAGATATGCTGTGTAATTGGAGAGGTTTTTGAAGACTCCGTAGAAATAATTGGAACCGGTATTACCTCTTCTCTAGGGATTAAAAAAGGTATCATTGTCAATATTGAAAGTACAGTAAAATCCATTAAGGATGCGGTGCGTATTGCCGAGGAAATGTCCGGAGTGGAAGTTGATTATGTTAATGTTGGTATTGCCGGCAATCATATTAAAGGCTTTAACAGTCCGGGTATTGTCGCCATAAATGACAGGGAGATTAAGAGATCGGATATCCGAAATGTCAGAGAGGCCGCTAAAACCGTTAAGATCTCCCCAAATCAAGAGATTATTCATGTTCTCCCCCAGGAGTATATGGTTGATGACCATACCGGTATCCAAAATCCTTTGGGAATGACTGGTGTCCGTCTGGTGACCAATGTACACATTGTTACTGCTGACAGGTCATTTGTGAAAAATCTGACCACAAGCTGCCATAAGGCAGGTCTAAGGGTTGATAAGCTGATCCTGGAGTCAATAGCTTCAGCTGAGTCAGTACTGGAACCTGAAGAAATTGAACTGGGAACGGCACTGCTTGATATTGGCGGTGGAACAACAGATATTGCTGTGTTCAGGGAAGGAACGATTCGTCATACCTGTGAAATTGGTCTTGGTGGACATAATATCACCAATGACCTTTCGATGGGGTTACGTACTCCGTTACATGAAGCTGAAAGGCTGAAAGAAGATTATGGCAGTGCTATTTCGTCTGTAATTAAACCTAATCTGGTAGTTGACGTGCCTTCTGTTGGAGACAGGCCTCCGAGAAAAATAACACAGAAGATCCTTGTGGATATTATTCAGGCAAGAATAACTGAGATACTTGAACTGGTCAATAAAGAGCTAGTTGCCTCCGGTCAAAAAAACCACATTAAAGGCGGTATTGTTTTAACTGGTGGAACAGCTCTTCTCGAAAATATAGTAGGTCTCTCTGAACAGATTTTTGATCTTCCTGTTCGGGTGGGATATCCCACTGGTATAGAAGGTATGTTGGATTCCATTAATACCCCAAGGTGCACAACAGGTGTCGGTCTTGTTCTTTATGGAGTAAGGGATGAGATGCGACGGATGCAACCGGAACCTACCTTGTTTGGAAAAGTTAAAGGTTTGTTTAAAAAAATAACGTGAGTCAGGATTTTTTGTTTATGAAAACAATATCTGATGATATAGTGGCCTGTAATTCATGAAATAGAAGTGATATAAAAATCAAGGTAGATGTCCAGCAAGGGGGCGATATGCCGTTTAGAATGGCTGAAACAGATAGTGTTGCAAAAGTGAAGGTTATCGGAGTTGGTGGTGGTGGTGGAAATGCCGTAAATACCATGGTAGCACATAAGCTGTGTGGGGTGGAGTTTATAGCAGCCAATACCGATAAACAGGCTCTTAATCTATCAAATGCCGATATTTGTCTTCAACTGGGGCCGAGTATAACAAAAGGACTGGGTGCTGGTGCTGATCCTGAAGTGGGAATGCAGTCTGCTCATGAATCTGTTGAAGAGCTTAAAAAATGTTTGAAAGGCTGTGATATGGTCTTTGTTGCTGCTGGCTTAGGTGGAGGCACCGGAACTGGCGCAGCACCTGTTGTTGCAAAAATCAGTAAAGAACTGGGTGCTTTAACTGTTGCTGTGGTTACCAAGCCTTTTGGTTTTGAAGGAAAAAGAAGGATGCGTAATGCTGAACAGGGCTGGCAGGAACTTGAAAAATATGTGGATACCATTATCACAGTGCCAAATGACAGACTGCTCACAATTATGCAGAAAACCAGTAAACTCGCAGATATGTTTTCCCTGGCTGATACTGTATTGGTGCAGGCGGTGAAGGGTATAACTGATCTTATCAATGTGCCTGGTCTTATCAATGCGGATTTTGCTGATTTAAAAACGGTGATGAAGGAAGTTGGTCCTGCGGTCATGGGTGCTGGTGCTGCTGTGGGGGAAAAGCGTGCGCTTGAAGCCGCCCAGCGTGCTATTGACAATCAGCTTCTTGAGGATGTTGGCATTGATGGAGCGAGAGGACTGCTCGTTAATATTTCAGCTTCAGAGGAAAGCTTTACCATGGCTGAATTTATGGAAGCATCTGCATTGATTCAGGAGAAAGTGGATGAGGATGCCAAGGTTGTAATAGGTGCTCTCTACGATGAAAATCTTGGTGATGAACTTCATGTTACTGTGATAGCAACGGGTGTTGGTAGTCCTGTGACAAAGGGGAAGACCATCGTACAGATGGAAGATTTACCTACCCCTCAAAAGGCAAATGTCTCTGATATGAAACAGCAGAGTGCCCCGAAAAATCCCCGCTCTGAAGCAAGCATTCTTCCTGGTTCATGCTTTGATGCCACCGATATTTTTGGCAGTTCAGGTCAGGGGGATGAGAGCTATGACGGGTGGGATGAGCAATATGAAACACCAACGTATCTCAGAAAAAAGGCAAACTAGTTTTCTGTATCTGTACTCAGAAACAGGCGATCAAAAACGATAAAAGGGGCTGAGGTTCTGAGGAAGAAGAATAAACATCCCTTGACCCGTATTGAGCTGCTTGATCGTGAACGAGGCGGCTATATCAAAAAGTGGAAGGGTAAAATTTCCATTGCCCTGATCTACCCTAACGTGTACGAGGTTGGCATGTCTAACCTCGGTTTTCAGTTGGTTTACAGACTGTGTAACGAGCGTGATGATATTGTCTGTGAACGTGTTTTTTTACCTGAATCAGGCCCGCCCCTCTCTGTTGAGTCTGGACGGAGACTGGCAGATTTTGATCATCTTTTTTGCTCTGTCAGTTTTGAGTTTGATTATGTACATATTATTCAGATTCTTCTTGCTGGAGGAATTGAACCATTCAGTACGAAAAGACGGGAAAATGAATCGCTGCCATTGATTGTCTGTGGCGGAGTGGCAACATTTATGAACCCGGAACCTATCGCTGATTTTGTGGATCTTTTTCTGTTGGGTGAGGCCGAGCCTATCCTTTTTCCGGTATTGGATTTCCTTGTTACAAGATATAATGGAGATAGTAAAAAAACTGATCGTCTTGAGTTTTTACAAACATTGGCAACGCAAATAGAAGGGGTTTACGTACCAGCTCTGTATAATCAATTATACGATGAATCTGGCAGATTTATGGCCTTTATTCCGGACGAGGGGGCACCTTATCCTGTACGAAGACAGTATCAACCGTATACTGAAAAAGCCTCGCACTCCGAACTGTTAACTGCCGAAACAGAGTTTTCAGAAATTTATCTTACTGAGTTAGGTCGTGGATGTTCTCGCGGATGCCGATTCTGTGCTGCCGGATTTATTTACAGACCTCCCAGGTTATGGGATGGTGATGCTGTTGTTGCAGCTATGGAAGAGCGGGCTGAAAATATTGACAAGGTTGGACTCCTTGGGCTTGAAATGGTATCGGAAAAAAACCTGCATGCACTTGCAACCTATTTAACAGAAGGAGGCTGTGCTCTATCCTTTTCATCACTGCGTGCCGACAGGATAAATACATCCCTGCTTAAACTTTTGTCTGAATCGTCATTGAAAAGTGTAGCCATAGCACCTGATGGCGCATCTCAGAGATTACGTGAAGTGATTAACAAAAATCTCGATGAAAAAGACCTTATCCATGCTGCACAGCACCTTGTAATGGCAGGTATCTTTAAAATCAAGCTCTATGTGATGATTGGCTTACCCACAGAGACAGATGCTGATCTTGAGGAGTTTGTTGAGCTCATCAGTAAGATTAAGCGACGAATCGATCCCATTGGCCAGAAACGGGGACGCCTGACAGAAATGCATCTCTCAGTAAACTGTTTCGTTCCAAAACCCTGGACACCCTTTCAATACCATTCTTTTGGTCTGTCACAACAGCTTGATTCAGGGGAAGTACAGCCCGTTAAAGATGCAGTAACCATGTTGAAAAGGAAGATTACCTTTCTCAAGACAAGAGTGAAACATATTGCCAATGTGTCCTTTCAGGCTGATAAACCGGAAAGTGCATTATATCAGGCAGTTCTCTCGCGAGGGGACAGGCGTCTTTCAGAACCACTTTATGACATGGCATCAGCAGCTCTACCCTGGAAAACAGCATTGAAAAAGCATGGCCTTTCTCCTGAGCAATATGTTACAACAGGATTTAATGAAGAGACATTTTTTCCCTGGTATATCGTTGATCATGGTATCAAACATGGCTATCTGTGGAAAGAGTATAAAAAGGGAATAAAAGGGCATTGTACAGAACCGTGTGATACCCAAAAATGCAGACGCTGTGGGGTTTGTGGTGGAAAATAAAAAGAGGTCTCATGAGTTGCTGGATACTGTTCGCAAGCAACGGCTTGACGCAGGATTACAACCTTTCAAGCTGGTTAAATACTTTTCTTTTTCAAGTCTTGGTGTCATTCTTATTTTTACTCTTATCCTTTCCTGGGCCATTTCAAACTATGCACGGGAAATAATCCTGGAACAGAGTGAAGAGTATTCGGTAGCCTTTGCTGAAAATCTCAATCAACAGGTTTTTCGTCGTTTTGTCCTGATTACCGCCTTGCGTTATCAGGTGATTAAACTCTCCAATCCAGATCAGTTTGAAAGCCTCGACAGGATCATCAGGGAGATTATCCAGGGCATGAATGTTGCATCTGTAACCATCTTTGATTCCAAGGTGAATGTGATTTCTTATTCCACAATTAAAGAGCTCGTAGGGATAGAGGAACAAGGTGGCTATGAATATGATATGGCCCTTCAGGGTAAAACCACTTCCACATTGTACTCTACGGGCACCGTACTTAATCTCTTACCGGGTGCCGACCCTATATCGTGTACCCTGAAAACCTATATTCCTTTTCGCCAGGTGACAAATCAAGGAGAAGAAGGGGATCATATCATGGGCGTTATAGAGATTGTCAAGGATCTCTCCAGTGATTATCAGGCAATTTTGCGTTTGCAGGGTTCAATTATATTTGTCTCCAGTGTGGTGATGATGGTTTTATTTGTGGTATTACAGACCATTGTCATGCAGGCTTCCAGGAAAATGAAAATGTGGGTAGAGGAAAGACTGCTTCTTGAAGAAAAATTGCACCAGACAGAAAGACTTGCCCATCTCGGTTCTATGGTGGCGACCGTTTCACATGAAATTAAAAGCCCGTTGGGAATTATCAAAAGTACTGCGGAAATACTGATAAAGCGGATTAAGAAAGTGGCTCCGGGTAATGAACATTTGGCTGGTATTATAGTTGACGAAACGAACAGGCTTAACAGTATTACCATGGAATTTCTCGATTTTGCCAGACCGCAGCAGGTTAATCTGGCTCCCTGCAATGTCCATGATGTAATAGAAAAAGCCCTCCAGTTTATTACTCCGAAGGCAAGTGAACAAAAGGTTGTCATTGTCAAGAATCTTACAGAAAGTCCTCACACTGTCCAGTTGGACCATGAGCTGTTTTATCGGGCATTACTAAATATTTTTGTTAATGCTCTCCAGGCTATGTCCTCTCATGGCGGTATATTGACGGTTACAACCAATGCATCTGTTGAGAACAATGAGCTGATCATAGAAATACGTGATGATGGAAAAGGTATGTCGGAAAATACCATTGACTTTATATTTGATCCATTTTTCACTGATAAGCATAAGGGCACAGGGCTTGGTCTTGCTATCACCAAAAATATTATAGACAGTCATAACGGTACAATCAGGGCTGTGAGTACAGAAGGGAAAGGTACATCTTTTTATATTACGTTGCAAGGATGTGGCGGTAAGTAATTGTCAGTTAGCTGGTCGTGATATAGTTTTAAAAAGCATGTTAGAAAAAGGGGGAAAAGGGGAAGGTATGACAGAAAAAATTGTAGTTGTTGGAGGAGTTGCTGCCGGGCCAAAAGCAGCGAGCAGGGTAAAGCGTCTCTTACCTCATGCTGAAGTGACGTTGATAGATGAGGATTCACTTATTTCTTATGGCGGGTGCGGAATTCCCTATTATATCTCGGGCGATGTCGCCGATGAGACATCGTTACGATCCACCAGCTTTCATGTTTTGCGAGATACAAACTATTTCGAAAACTACAAAGGGTTGCAAGTGCGGACGAAAACTCGGGCACGTAGTATTGACCGCAAGAAAAAAAATGTACTCATTGAAGATATTGTGACCGGTGCAAACGAGCATCTACCCTACGATAAACTGGTATTGGCAACAGGTTCTGCACCCTTTGTTCTTCCCTTACCGGGAAATACTCTTGATGGTGTGTATACGATTTCCAATTTGCATAAGGCTATTGAAATTAAAGAGCGCATTGCCAAGGGCAGGGTGGGCCGTGCTGTTGTTATTGGAGGCGGCGCTATAGGTATAGAAATGGCTGAAGCCTTGACAGATTTATGGGGTGTTGAGACAACTCTTATTGAATGGCAGAATCAGCTACTGCCGGGTGTGGTTGAACCGGTTTTGGCTGCCATGGTGTGCAAACATATGCAGGACAACGGTGTCGAGGTGCTCTTGCGTGAGCAAGCCGTCGAGTTAGAGGGCAGGGATGGTTCGGTGGTTGCCGTGAAAACGGAATCACGAACAATTGAAACAGACCTTGTTATAATGGCGGTGGGTGTGCGACCACGCTCAGAGCTGGCAGAGTCCGCCGGACTCATGGTGTCTGAGCGTGGCGGAATTATTGTCAATAAAAGAATGCAGACATCAGATCCAGATATTTACGCAGCAGGAGATTGTGTCTGTGTGGAAAATGTCCTCACTGGTAAAAATTTCCTTGCCCCTTTTGGTTCTCTTGCAAATAAGGAAGGGCGGGTTGTGGCTGATAATATTGCCGGTATTCCCACCCCATTTCATGGTGCAGTGGGCAGCTTTATCATGAAGGCCTTTGATTCTTCTTTAGGGGCTACCGGTCTGAGTCTTAAAACTGCGTTGGCAGAAGGATATGATGCGGATTTTTCACTGACGGCTCCTGCTGACAGAGCACATTTTTATCCGACTCAGCAGATAATTTATTGTATGATGATCTTTGACAGAAAAACCCGAAAGGTTTTAGGCGTTCAGGCTTATGGTTCTTTGGGAGACAATGTTTCTGCCCGTATCAATGCCGCCGCAGCATATTTGACAAAAGGTGCTGATATAAATGATTTTGCAAATATCGAGATGGCTTATGCTCCACCATTTTCATCAGCTGTTGATACTCTGAATGCATCAGCCTATGTAGCAGGGAATATTTGTGATGGCAGACATCGGCAGATTTCCATCGAGCAGTTTAGCGAATGGGTTGAGAATTTTGACAGTGAGCCAGAGTGGGTCTGTCTGGATGTACGCCATGAGAAGCAGGCCTTGCCTTTTGTTGAAAAATTTGGTGATCGGTGGCTTTCCATGCCTGACAGTGGTTTACGTCAACAGTATACTAACCTGCCTAAAGATAAGAGATTGCTCATTTTTTGCAATGCTGGCAGCAGATCCTATGAAGTACAGGTGTTTTTAGATTCTGTAGGCTATTCGAACAACCTTATTGTCAGTGGAGGTTTTGCGGTTCTGCAAAAGATTGGAGTTCAATGGCTGCCGTAAGAACAGATGAAGGGGGTTGACAAATAGATTTTGGACAATATTGTTCGTTCTTGATATAATATGAATGAAATAATAACAATTTACGCATACTCTGAAAGAGGTAAAAAATAATAAATGGCGAAGTTAAATTTTTCTCACATGATCGAAGAGATACAGGCGAATGTAATCACTGGCGATCTTATCAAAGCACAACTTGTATTGGATCATATCTCTGAAGTTGATAGTAAGACCAAGAATCGTCTGATTTATGAGATTTCAAGAGGGGATTTGTCGTTTTCCGTTCCTCTCCTGCTCTTTTTACTTCATGAGCATGCGGATGTTGCCAGAGAGTTACCTGTTATCAGGGAAACGCTGCTTTCTGCCCTGATAGCCTACCCTGAAAAGCTTCCAGTATTTTTAAAAGATCCAACTATCCCTAACAAGAGAGAACTGATCACTATTGCCGCTGAACTGAAATATGCAGAAGCAACGCCTATACTGATTGAGCTTTTAGTGAACAGTAGCGGGGAAGAAGAAATTCTTCATCTCATTGAAGCACTCGGACAAATAGGTGAACCTGAAGCGACCAATGCGCTAACAGACTTTCTCTATGCCGCGAATCGTGATTTGATTGTTGCTGCTATCTACGCTCTGGGATTGGTGGGGACACCCACAGCTATGCACCGTCTGGCTGAAAGGATGGGAACCGATAATGAGATAGATTTCATTATTCTGGGTATATTTTCTGAGGTGCAGGATCATGTTTCACTTGAAAAACTCAATGAAACACTTGCATCGCATTATGCTCATATGCGTTCATATGCCAAGAAAGAACTGGTGCGGATAGGTCCCAAGGCCGTTCCTTTTCTCATAAAGAACCTGAACAGGAGGGACCCTGATTTCCTCATTCATACTTTAAATGTTTTGGGTGATATTGGAGACGAATCAGCTATTATTCCTATTCGGACGTTGTTGCAGGATGAGCCTAAAAGTGCAAACGTGCGTTTTGCTGCCTATGAAGCACTTGCCTTGTTACCATTGAGAAAAGGTGCCTATACCTTGACTGCGGGGCTCACGGATCCTGAAGAACATGTTTGTGTTGCCGCCGCGAGAGCTATTGATCAAAATTATTCTGATATCCTGGCAGTGGGTATTAAAAACCTGTTACGGTCGCAAGATGATGAAGCCCGCCATATTACTAAAATTCTTATAAATGCCCAGGTAGATAAAATCTTTCTCAGCGTTGCTAATGAGGATTTTTTTCAGGAAATGGCAAGTATATATCTGCCCCATACCCACAAGGATATCCGAGAACATTATCATACACTTTTAACAGAAAACGGGTTTGAGTCTTTTGCCAGAAAGCTTGCTGGAAATTACCGGGAAGAGGCCAAACCCAAAGTTGTTGCTGTTGATGACTCCAGAATGATTCTGAATATCTACAAGGCAACCCTTCATGAGCTGGGCTATGATCCTGTACTCTTTGAATTTCCTGTATCTGCGCTTGAATGGCTACGCAAAGAAAAACCGCTCATGCTACTTACTGATCTTAATATGCCGGAAATTACAGGAGTTGAACTAACCGAACAGGTTCGTGGCTTGTATGATAGTGCAGCCTTGCCTGTTATAATGGTTACCACTCAAAATGAGGTGAATGATTTTGAGGCTGCCAAAGAGGCTGGAGTAAATAAAATTATTCAAAAACCATTTAATGCAGAGACCTTAAGATCAGCGATTGATGAAATTATTGCTGGATAGACGGCAGGATCAGTTGTGGCAGTTTTTCGCTTCATTTACTATATCAGGTAACCTGCTGAAATATGCTCCAACAGTTCCTGGGGAATGTGAATCCGAGCTGGCAACAAGAGGAATTTTGTGGAGGATAGCCTGGTAAAGTATTTCTTTTCCTGGAAAGACCTCGTTTCGAATGGCAATTCCAGAGGTGTTTACCTCTAAGGCGATATTTTTATCTTGGAGTTTTTTTAATAAGTACTTTATTTCTTTCCATGGTTGTGAGAAAGAGGGATGACCGCTGTGATAGCGTAAGGCCGCGTCCAGGTGGCACACCATATTACAAGGAATATAGTCCACAGCGTCACTGAGAGAATTATAATATGCTGCAAGTATTGCTTCAGCTTCAGCAGTGTTGAGAGCAAGCACTCTCTGATCCCGTTTACTCACCAGATTGTAGTGGTAGCTATCTTCTTGATATCTGTGAAAATGATAAGATAAGCCAATCCAATCCCATGTTCTTGCTGCAAGGCGATCCTGTAATATTGCTACCCGTTCTGGATTATAACCTACTTCAACACCTAGCAGTATCTCGATTTGAGTGTGGTATTTTTTTTGCAAGAGCTTTCCCTTGGAAAAATAGATATCAAAATCTTTTTCAGTTAACCAGGTTGTCTTTTTTGCATTAATGCCTTCTTCCATATGTTCGAGAAAGCAAATTTTTCGTAACCCCTTTTTTATTGCGGCTTGCACATATTCTTCCATACTTCCGGTTGCGTGATGACACAACGGTGTATGGATATGATAGTCTGAAAAAATATCTATTACACTCATGTAAAAATTTGAAACATAATCCAGTCTGTTTACCCCTGATTTTTCATCAGTTCAGGCGTTACCCCTGGGAAAAAAATGAACTACGCCATCAATATCTGAGGTGTCGCAGATGTGACCAAATTCAAGCTCAAAATCGAGGTAATCTTCGATACCTTCAGTTCTTAGAGACATGGTCTGACCATCTGGTAAATGATAAACAATTGTCTGGACAGTTGAAAAATCAAATGAGGGGTGAAACAATTTCATACTTCGAACCTTTGTATACAGAAAAAATGATGTAAACCCGAGCAAGTGATATACGCATTTTATGGGGAAACTGCAACTATTAATCGCTGGATTCACAATATCAAATAATAAATGAGATATTCTGCTACAATAAAAGAAAATATGCATGATACATTTTGCCGGAGAACTATGGCAGAAAATGCTGATTCCTCTCGTGTTTCAGGAAATTATATGCTATCCTATTATGTTCGTTTCATATAAAATGATGAATTGCGACTCATGGAAATGGTATTTTCTGTAAATATTTGTAATGAAGGAATGGTCACATGTCAGAGAAAGAAAAAACGATTTTTGGTCAGCTGCAAAATCCATCAAATGTTCTGCCCCGGAAACTCACCCTTGATTCTAATATAAGATTTAGATGTCATCCCCGGGTAGCCTGTTTTACTGAATGTTGCGGTGGAATCAAAATTATTCTGACACCTTATGATATCCTTCAGTTAATAAGAAGAATGGAACTCACTGCTCCCGAATTTTTGCATCAGTATACTGAACCTGTTTACCTTGAAAAGACAGATATGCCTGGTGTTCAGTTAAAATTACGTGAAGAAGATAACAAATGTCCTTTTGTTACCCCTGAAGGCTGTACCGTGTACACAGACAGGCCAACTGCCTGTCGATATTATCCTGTTGGAATGGCTGATTTTCATGAAGGGGGGGCTCCTGAGCAGATGAGCGGAGAACACCAGGATGAGGAAAAGTTTTTCTTTCTTGTCAAGGAAGATCATTGCAAGGGATTTGAAGAAGACAAGGAGTGGACTGTGGCTGAATGGCGCGCAGACCAGGGTGTGGATATTCGTGATGAGATGAATAAAGAATGGCTGCGTCTGGTTATGAGACGCAAGTCCTTTGGTCATCAGGCATCTTTGTCAGAACAGGCTAAACGCATGTTTTTCATGGCCTCTACAGATCTTGCAAGTTTCAGACGCTTTGTTTTTGAAAGCTCCTTTCTTGATACCTATGAGATCGATGATGTGACCATAGAAAAAATCAGAAATGATGATGTTGAACTGATGCACTTTTCCTTTACTTACCTGGCGGCGACACTGTTTGGAGCACAGGTACTCAAAATTAAGGAAGAAAAAATAAAAGAGAAAATCAGCGCAATTCAAAAGCAGCAAAATGATTCTGTGAGAGAAGCAGTAAAAGAGTATGAAGAACTAAAGGCCTCGAGAAAAAGAAAGGAATAGTAGGTGCTTTTCATACGCGTAGCCTCATTAGGCATATTGTTGATATCTCGGAGTCTTCGCTTACCTATGGAGTGATAATTGAATAAGGCGGAGATTGCAGGAGTGAGCAATAATTCTTCATTCAAAGTTCCTATCTGTTATTTTGTATAGCGTTATACAGCAGTTGAACAAGAGCCTGATTAAATCCATGCGAGGTCATGTTTGCCACTATTCGACCTCGTACCGGAAGCCCGAGTAGATAAAGATCGCCTATGAGATCAAGGATCTTATGACGTACAAATTCATCGGGATAGCGGAGTTTCGTATTAATAACACGTCCTTCGTGCATGATAATATGGGAGTTGAGATATCCCCCGCCAACCTTACCGAGCCTTTGCGCCAGTTCAATGTTTTCAAAGGTGTTAAATGATCTGGCTGGTGCTATTTCTTCTGAAAAGGAATCCCGACCGGGGGAAAAGATATATTTCTGTTCGCCAATAGGTTCAGGATAATCAACCCGCATTCGTATTTCAAATCCATCAAAGGGTTCGGCATAGATATATTTTTCGGAATTATACTCTTCTCCTATGCCAATCTTTTCGTTGATGACAGCAACAGTAGCAGGGCTTTCCTGTTCTATGAGACCTGCCTCAGCGATCAGTTCATCAAATCTTTTTGCTGAACCATCAATGTTGGGGATCTCCCGGTCTACTTTTACAAGTACGTTAGTGATTCCATACACAGCAAATGTTGCCAGAAGATGTTCCACTGTTCTGATCTGTTGGCTGCCATTCTTCAGTACTGTTGAGTTGGCTGAAAAAACTTTCGATTGATTGGTTTTAGAGTAATTTTCCAGAAAGGTAATATGGCCGGGAATCTTCTTCCCATCCAGAGTTTGAAAAAGGACACCCTCATTTGTGCCAAGCGGACTTAGTATGATACCTGTTTTTTCTCCACTCAAAAGGCCCACTCCGTTAAGAACTACATTCTTTCCAATTGTTCGTTGAGGAGTTTGTTCTTCAACAATCTGTACCGCATTTCCCTGCGATTGGCTGGCGTGCAACTCTTCAAAGCCGGTTTTGGGCGAGGATACGGGAGGGCTGCTTGTCGATTGCTGTTGTACGGCTGCCTCAATTTTTTCGAGAAGTGTATCAAGATTAATGGGTTTCTCCAGGAAATCAAAGGCACCTGCTTTTATAGAACTTACTGCTGTTTCGATTCCAGCGTGACCGCTCATCATGATAACAGGAAGTTCCGGGAAACGTTTGTGCAGACGTTTGAGAATGTCGAGTCCGTCCGCTCCCGGCAGCCATATATCAAGCAGAATAAGGGAGGGCCTTTGATGATCCAGGCTTAACCAGAAACTTTCAGCATCCTGGAACTCACAGACTTTATAGCCTTCGTCCCGTAATATGTCTGAAACCGTAGTACAAATCTGCTGCTGATCATCTACTATGCAAATAGGATTCATATCTTTACCATTGCTGAGCTGAAGTAACCTGGAATCTGTAATACCATTCTTTTTTATAATGAGAAAAGGGCTGACCTGATTTCAGGCCAGCCCTTTCTATATACTAAATTAAGAAGCAATATGAAACTATTGTTGGTCTTCTTCTTTTTCGGGCTCCAGAGATTTCTGCAATCCACGCAGGAATCTATAGGATTTTAGCACATCCTTTTGAGACTGGGCCATTAATTGGTCGGCATGCTCCGGGTTTACACGCTTGAGGGTACGATAGCGATTTTCACCAAGTGCGTATTCCTCAAAGGAAATTGAAGGTTCTTTTGAGTCTATGACCAGAGGGTTTTTACCGGCATCTTCAAGCATTGGGTTAAATCGGTACAGCGGCCAGTGACCTGAGGCGACAGCCTTTCTCTGTTGCTCAATCCCTTTGGCCATGTTGATACCATGGTTAATGCAATGAGCATAGGCAATAATCAGGGATGGACCATCATATGCCTCTGCCTCGGAGATGGCTTTAATAGCTTGGTTTGGATTGGCACCAAGAGAGATCTTTGCAACATAGACATTTCCATAGGTGGCAAAAATCATACCCATGTCTTTCTTAGGAATTTTCTTGCCGCCGGCAGCAAACTGTGCTGTTGCCGCACGTGGTGTTGATTTTGACATTTGGCCACCGGTATTGGAGTAAACTTCTGTATCCATTACCAGAATGTTCACATTTTCACCTGATGCCAATACATGATCGAGGCCGCCATAGCCAATATCATATGCCCAGCCATCACCGCCAAATGCCCATACCGATTTCTTGACCATGTAGTCAATGACTGGGAGTAACCGTTTGGCAATGACATTATCTGAATCGGCCAGCTCTGTCTTCAAGGCAGCAACTTTTTGACGCTGTTCCTCAATTTCAACCTGGTTGCTTTGAGTTGCATCAATCAAAGCTTTTGCAGTCTCTTCTGTAATAAGACCCTGGGCGGCAGCTTCTTCTAGCAGTTCTGCTGCCTGCATACCAAGCTTATCAACTGTTGCCCGCATACCATATGCGAACTCAGCGTTGTCTTCAAACAATGAGTTTGACCATGCCGGGCCGCGACCATCTTCTCTTTTGCAATATGGGGTTGTTGGCAGGTTTCCGCCATAGATGGAAGAGCATCCAGTCGCATTCCCAACATAGAGTCTATCTCCAAAGAGTTGTGAGATCAATTTGACATACGGTGTTTCACCACATCCTGCACATGCTCCGGAGAACTCAAAGAGCGGTCTGATGAGCTGAGAACCTTTGATGGTTGCAGGGTTGATATCAGCAGGATTTACCGGTGGAAGGCTCATAAAATAGTTTACATTGGCCTCTTCTTTTGCCCGTACCTCCTCTGAGTTCGGAATCATTTCAAGTGCCTTGGTCTTGGCAGGGCAAATTTCTACACAGAGTGTGCATCCGCAGCAGTCCTGGGTGAAAATCTGGACTATGAACTGCTGATCCTTAAATTGTTTACCGGTAGCCTTTTTATAGAGAAAACCGTCAGGAGCATCATCTACATTTGCGGCAACCTTGATTCTGTTCGCTGCATGCGGGCAGATAAGAGCACATTGACCACATTGGATACAGTTTTCTGGAATCCATCGGGGGACGGCCACTGCGATGTTTCTCTTTTCGTATTGTGTGGTGGCTGTCGGCCAGGTACCGTCATCAGGAATCTGGGATACCTTGAGTTCTTCACCTTTACCTTCCAGCATCTTTGCTGTCACTTCTTTTACAAAATCAGGGGCGTGTGCTGGAACCGTAGGCGGAATTTCGTGGCCATCTATCTTATCTGAAAGAGGTACCTCTACAATATTCTTGATGGCAGCATCAACGGCGTCATAGTTCATCTGCACAATGCTGTCACCTTTTTTGCCATACGTTTTTTTAATGGCATTTTTGATAGCATCTATCGCTTCCTGTTCAGAAAGGATGCCTGAAATCATAAAGAATGCGGTCTGCATGATCATATTGATGCGCGCTCCCAGGCCAAGAGCCTGACCAAGCTTAATTGCATCAATAATGTAGAATTTGGCCTTTTTGGCAATGAGATCCTGCTGAACCTTGGATGGCAGGTGTTCCCAAACTTGATCCTTGGTAAAGCTTGAGGTGAGCAGAAAGGTCCCGTTTTCCTCCAGGTTGCAGAGCATATCTACAAGATTGAGGAAGGTGAAGTTATGGCAGGCTATAAAGTTTGCCTTGTTGATAAGATACGGAGCAACTACCGGATTTTTACCAAAGCGCAGATGAGAGGTGGTAATTGATCCGGATTTTTTTGAGTCGTAAACAAAGTATCCCTGTGCGGAGTTCTCTGTTTCGGTTCCAATAATTTTAATGGTATTTTTATTCGCACCAACAGTACCATCTGATCCGAGACCAAAGAACATGGCTCGGTAAACATCATCACCTTCAATATTGAAGTTCTGATCGTAATCAAGACTGGTAAAGGTGACATCATCATCAGGACCAACACAGAACTTGTTTTTTGGTTCGGGGGCGTTCATATTGTCAAAAACAGCCTTAGCCATTGCCGGAGTGAACTCAGCTGATCCGAGACCATATCGACCAGAAAGAATAAGTGAAGGCTGGACAGAGCTTTTCGCATCAACTGCCTCGCCAACTGCCGCACGTACATCAAGATAGAGAGGCTCTCCTGGAGCGCCAGGTTCTTTTGTCCTGTCAAGGACAGTAATTTTTTTAACGGTTTTTGGCAGGGCGTTTACCATGGCATTACAGTCAAATGGCCGATAAAGACGTACAATGACGAGACCAATTTTTTCACCTTGGGCAACGAGATAGTCAATTGTTGCCGCAACAGTTTCACAGCCTGAACCCATCATGACAATAACATTCTCAGCATCGGGAGCACCATGATAGTCAAAGAGGTGGTACTGACGACCTGTGACTGAAGCAAATCTATCCATAGTTTCCTGCAGGATAGTGGGGCAGGCATTATAATATTTATTTACTGTTTCGCGGCCGGTAAAATAGACATCTGGATTTTGGGCTGTACCGCGAATAAATGGATTATCTGGCGTCAAAGCTCGTTTTCTGTGTTCGGTGACCAGCTCTTCATCTATGACCGTGCGCATATCGTCATGGGTCAGCTCTTCAATTTTCTGGATCTCGTGTGAGGTCCTGAATCCGTCAAAGAAATGCACAAAAGGAATCCTGGATTTCAATGTTGCCTGGGTAGCAATCAGTGACATATCCATACATTCCTGGACATTTTGTGAACAAAGCATAGCCCATCCGGTTTGTCTGGCAGCATAAATGTCACCATGGTCGCCGAAGATCGAAAGACCCTGACAGGCGATAGCACGTGCTGTGACATGAAAGACTGTGGGGGTAAGCTCACCTGCTATCTTGTACATATTAGGGAGCATTAAGAGCAGCCCCTGAGATGCGGTAAAGGTGGTACAGAGTGAACCTGTAGTCAGGGAGCCATGAATTGCTCCTGCCACTCCGCCTTCTGATTGCATCTGATTGACAAT
>PDWI01000927.1_pt1 | contig 48621 bp, 35 predicted proteins | sample 1430891 | NCBI WGS metagenome assembly PDWI01 (sample SAMN01162508, study PRJNA174530) | Oral metagenome, whole genome shotgun sequencing project. | biome: Marine environment; feature: Marine mammal; material: Swab sample of the gingival sulcus; isolation source: swab sample of gingival sulcus...
CTCTATGCCCATACTCCTGCCAAGCGCGACAAGATAGTGCAAACCGACCGCCATCCGAAAGTCGGGAAGCTGCTCAAGGACCTCATAGTCCCATGGACGTTTGCCGCTGAGCCGCTGATATTCGTCCTGAAACTGTCTGCGGGCGACCAGGAAAGAGCTGCTGGTCAGCCCCAGACCACCGAAACGGACATTGCCCCAGAAGAGACGGCGACCGGTTTGGGTCATCCCCTTGAGATAGTCGATCAGCTGCTCACCGTCGAACACCTCCATCCCTTCGGTCGCCGCCGGTTCGTAGTAGAAACGGCCGTCGACAAGACCACGATAGAGCGGCCCGTAGATCGGTGGGATCTGATCAAAGAAGCCGCGTTTCCGATCAAGTTCGGTGTTCACTCTGTTCTGAAAGCGGAGCAGACGGGCATAGACAATCTCGGTATCGACATACGAGTGGCGGAGAAGACCGCGCCGGACACGCAGTTCGGCCCGTTTGCGTTTGTCTTTTGTCTGCTTCCCCTTTTCAACAAGTGCTTCCAGAAAGCGATCGTAGTTGCCGCCCCACGGCATATTCTGCAGCACCCGGTACTCTGCTCCAAGGCCGTCAAAGACAAAATCGGCCTCAAGAGCTTTTACCGCCCTGCGCCAGGCGGCCTCCTTGATCGCCTGAGCGGAGACATTGATGCCGATCTTTTTCCGCAGGCGGGTAACGTAGGCCCTTGAGGACTCGCGATGGCCGTTGATCACCTGCGGCGTAAAGCCGAGCCGGTCGGCCACCTCGCGGAACTGCTCACGGTTGAGCTTGTCGCAGAGGTGAGAAAGCAGCCAGATCGAAGCAACATTTTCCGACTTGACCCCCGCCCAGTTCATCGACACCTGAGCAAACGGGCTGTGGTGGTCGGGACGGGGAAAGTACGGCTGCCCCTGATAGGTGAACAGGCTGCGGCTGTTGCGCAGCAGATCGGCACTGTTCCAGCCGAGCTGGATGGCAGCGGTATAAACGAGCGGTTTAAAGGCGGACCCCATCGTCCGCCGGGCGGTAAACGCGCGGTTGAAAAAACGGTTCTCAACCCCGCCTGCCATCGCGATGATCCGCCCGTCCTGAATCGCAATCGCGCCACCGAGGATCTGCGGCCAGCGGGCGAGTTCAAACTGCAGGTTCTGCTTCTGTTCCGGGGTCAGCTCCTGCTGTCCGGCGGGATCGCCGGCGGCAGCATCTCCGCTTCCAGCCCCGGGAATTGCGATAACCCGGACCCAGACCCGATCACCTTCGGAGATCGCGGCGACAAGGGCATCCTCATCTGCCCGCTGCAGCTTTGCCTTGCGGTTGTTCCGGCGATATTTTGCCAGCCCGGTGGCGACGCTCTTCAACCCGCTGCGGTCGATAAAGCCGCTGCCGAGGCCCCGGTCAAGGGTGACCGCAATGCGGGTCGAACTCTTTTTTCGATTGCTGACTCTGGTGACCGTCCCAAAGAAACAGGCCCCCGGAACAACCACGGAATCTCCGCTGTAGACGAGCTCGGCAAGCTCCTTCTGCACCTCGCTGCGTTTATAGCCGCGGATCGTGGTATCGGCGATCGAGAGGTGTCGGCGCAGCGCGGCAAGCGTCTTTGCCTGCAGATTTTTGTCGATGGTGGTCACCACCCGCACCCCCGAGGTGGCAATGTTGTCGAGGTTGTGCTCGGCAAGGGCGTCAAGCACTTCATCGGTCGAGACCGCCTCCCGGACCACCTCCATCACATAGTCGAGCGCATAGCCAACCTTTCCCTGCCTGAACTCAAGAGGGGTTGCAATCGCTTCGTCGTAGGTCGCCTGATCGATCATCTTGAGATCGAGCATCTCGCCAAGCACATATCCGAGCCGTTTCCGCGCCCGCTGTTCCGCCTGTCTGGCCCCTTCGGGAGTCTTGCTGCGAAAGGGGTTGTAGTAGTTGGGACGCTTGACACTTCCGGCAATAAAGGCGCACTCGACAAGGGTCAGCTCCTCCGGCTTTTTATCAAAGTAGTAGCGGGCGGCAATGCCGAGCCCCAACCCGTTGCCACTGACATAGAACTGGTTGGCGTAGAACTCGAAAATCTGTTTTTTGCTGTAGAAGTGTTCGAGACGCAGGGCAAGAATCATCTCGCGAAACTTCTCTTTGAACGACCGTTCCGAGCGTTTGAACAGGTTTTTGGCGGTCTGCTGGGTTATCGTCGACCCACCCTGCACCACCCGCCCGGCGATGATATTTTTGACCATCGCCCGGGCAACACTTTCAAGGTCAATGCCAAAGTGATCAAAAAAGCGGTTATCCTCGGCGGCGACAAGGGCGTTGACGAAATTCTGCGGGATCTCGTCAAAACGAACATACTGACGATGCTCTCTATCGAAAAAGACACCGAGGGGCGTTGTGCCGTCACTGTAGTAGACGTGGCTCTCACGGCCGAGGATCTTCTGGATATTTTCGGGGCGGATCTGCTCACCAGGGGCATTGATCACCATGTGCCGCAGCCAGAGGCCCCCGACAGCCGCGGCAACGAGCAGAACGACAACAAGAACAAGCGAGAAGCGAAAAAGAAATTTCTTCATTTGGAAAAGCGAACTCTATCGGCAAGGAATTCCGGAAAAATGATTTTTTTCCAAAAAAACGACTGAAAAGTGTTGCAACAGGTCGAAAAGTGGGGTTTAACTGTGGGCACTTTGGAAACCGTTTGCTGTTATTTTCATCGGTACAGACTGACCCGGACTCTGTTGCCGGCGATCGCTGCGCACGACGTTTCTTGAGCGCAAAGAGCAGGCACCGGGTTCTTCACTCCGCCCTCCGAACGGCACGAAAATCGCCGAAATTCAAGGGGTTCGAATAACAGAACCGGACTCGCTGATGTCGGTGGTGCAACGTTCCCGTTCAAGAGAGCTTTGTACAACCGGGCCGGAGACAGGAATGCACTATTTACCAACTTTACCGGCGGAACTCAACAACCGCGTTCATCACGGCCTGTCAGAACATCCCTTTCACCCTTTTCCATCTTTCTGATTTTATGCAACGTCCATTTTCTCTCTTTGCCCGTGTCGCGCTGCTGCTTGTCGTCCCCGTCCTCCTCAGCGGCTGTGCCGGCCGGGACACCACCGATATCAGTTCACAGGAGCAGTACCCGCTGCAGGACCTTGATTCCACCGTGCCGGAAGAGACCGCCCTTGAAGATGCGGAGTCGAACAGAGCGATCGCTGAAGAGGTCGACGCTCTCGCCCGCTCCGGGGTCTGGGGTGCGGGCCGCAGCAAGGATCCCGGCGACGGGCAGAGCACCGCAGAAGAGGAGAAACCGCTCTATAATTTCCCCGTTGAGATGAACAACCAGGTTCGCACCTATATCCGCCTGTTTCAGGGCAGTCAGCGTCGTGACTTTGCAAGAAAACTTGCCCGCTCCGGCCGCTATGTCGAGATGATGGAAAAAGAGCTTGCCGCCAGCGGACTGCCGACCGATCTGGCGTGGCTGGCGATGGTTGAGAGCGGTTTCAACCCGATCGCCCGCTCTTCGGCAAACGCGGTCGGTCTCTGGCAGTTTATGGCACCCACCGGACGGATGTACAACCTGAAGATCAACAGATGGGTTGATGAGCGCCGCAGTATCAAAAAGTCAACCCGTGCTGCGGTCAACTATCTTGGTGACCTCTACCGTGAGTTCGGTGACTGGAAGCTGGCAGTGGCGGCCTACAACGCCGGCCCCGGCAAGATTCACCGCGGGCTCGACAGATACGGGTTGACCGACTTCTGGGAGCTGGCCGCAAAAAACCACCTGAAGATGGAGACGAAACGGTATGTCCCCAAACTGATGGCCACCATTATCGTTGCCCGTAATCCCGAAAAATACGGGTTCGGAAAAGTGGAAAAAGACAAACCGCTGGCGTGGGAGACCATCACCGTCGGCCCGTCGATGAAGTTTGATGCGCTTGCGCTGATCAGCGAAAGCAACATTAAAACCATCCGGCAACTCAACCCGGAGCTTCGCCGTCAGATAACGCCGCCGACCGCTGCCCGCTCCACAGTCCATATCCCGGTCGGAACCGGAAAACGTGCCGCAGCCAACCTCAAGCGGCTGCACCGCATCGCCTCGACCGCCTACAAGAGCCACCGGATTGCACAAGGTGAGAGCATTGCCGATATCTGCCGCCGCTACAACATCAATGCCACCACCCTGCTCAAGGTGAACCATCTCAGCAGCGAGCGGCTCATTCCGGGCAAAAGACTGCGCATTCCCTACAGTACCATCACCTGGAAACTGCTGCCCAAAGGGTCAAGCAATGCGATGCTTGCGTTTAAGGAGAGCCTGATTCTGCATAAGATCAAAAGGGGTGACACCATCAGCGCAATCGCCCGCAAATACCGGGTGCCGGGCTCACTGATCATCCAGTGGAACGGCCTGAAAAATGCCCACAGTATCCGTGCCGGACAACAGCTTGCCCTGTTTATCGACAAGGCCGGACGCGCCGATCTCTCCGGGCTGAAAAAGACCGGTTCGGTCACCGGCGGTCCGGTCACCATCGCTGCGGTCAGGGTGAAGAAATACCACCCCGCCAAAAACAGCCGCAGTGAAACAGCAGTTCCGTCGATTGCCGCAGTCAAAAAGAAGATCCGCCATTCAGAGGTCGCCGCCAGTGCAGCCGGTACCGACAGCGGCTGGTACAGTGTCAGAAGCGGAGACTCGCTGTGGGCAATCTGCAGGAAGTTCAACATCTCAATCGCCGAGTTGAAACGCATCAACGGCCTGAAAACCAACGAGCTCAAACCGGGAAGCCGCCTGCAGGTACGGCGCTGAGTTTTGGTCTCCCCCTGCACGGTCTGCCAGAGGCGGGGCACTCCGTTCCGGGCCAGGTTCCGCAGTTCCCGCTTGCACAAATTTGCGGTGCGGACTATTTTGCCATCTTTGCGGCAGACGTCTGTTCTCCGCACATTGCCAGAGATTATTTCGTACCTGTCACCCCCTGAGGAACCAGATGACCGCCAGCGAAGAAGCCGCACCCGAAACACCCCCCTTCCCCGCCCGCCAGTACGACAAAGATGTCCATCTCGTTGAATACGGAGAGAAACGTATCCTCCTCGTCGGCACCGCCCATATTTCGCAGCAGTCAGTCGATCTTGTCACCACCGTTCTGACCAGTGAAGAGCCCGACTGCGTCTGCCTTGAGCTTGATGACAAACGCTACCAGGCGATGACCAGACCCGAGGCGTGGGAAGAGCTTGACCTGCGCACCATCATCCGTGAAAAACGTCTCGCAGCGCTTATTGTCAACCTGATCATGGCCGCATACCAGAAACGGCTGGGCCTCACCACCGGGGTCAAACCGGGCAGTGAGCTGCTTGCCGCTGCGACCCTTGCCCGAGAGAAGGGGCTGCAGATCTCGCTGTGCGACCGGGATGTCCGAATCACCCTGCGCAGAGCGTGGAAAAAGACCTCGCTGTGGCGAAAGGGCTGGCTCTTTGCGACCCTGATTACCAGTCTCTTTGACAAAGAGAAGCTCGACGAGGAGGAGTTGACCAGGATGCGTCAGAAAGACGCCCTCGAAGAGATCATGGATGAGATGGGAGACAGCCTGCCGGAGTTGAAACATGTGCTCATTGACGAACGCGACACCTACCTGGTCGAAAAGATCAAGGCGTCGCCGGGCAACCGGCTGGTCGCCGTTGTCGGTGCCGGTCATGTCGCCGGGATGATCAAAAAATTTGACGAAGAGAACCGCGACCGGCTCGAGGAGATAACCACCATTCCTCCGGTCTCGACCGGGATGAAGATCTTCGGCTGGAGCATCCCTGTCCTTATCCTCGGTTCGATCTGTTTTATCGGCTGGCGTCAGGGGATTGGTGCCGCCGGCGACAACCTGCTCTTCTGGGCGCTTGTCAACGGCGTTCCGGCCGCCATCGGCACCGCCATCGCCCTCGGCCACCCGCTGACGATCCTCGCCGCACTGCTCTCTGCGCCCGTTACCAGTCTGACGCCGGTGATCGGGGCAGGCTACGTCTGCGCCTTTGTCCAGATCTGGACAAAACCACCACGGGTGTACGAGCTGCGCAGTGCCGGAGACGATATCGCAACCGCCCGCGGCTGGTGGAAGAACCGCCTGCTGCGCACCTTTCTTGTCTTCGTCTTCAGCACTTTCGGCTCACTGATCGGAACCTGGGCGGGAGGCATCGAAATCATGAAACGAGTCTTTGAGTGAGCGATTCGGCAGACCTTCGCTCCCCTCTCACGGTGCAGCCGCTTTTTACGAAACCGCCCCCCCCCGGGGAAAGAGAGCAAAAGAGATGGAACAGGAAAAAACACCAACAACCGCCAACGATGCCGCACAGGACGAAGCTGTTGAGCTCACCTCGAAACAGCGGCAGTATCTGAAAGGGCTTGCCCATCCGCTCAACCCGCTGGTTCAGATTGGCCGTGAAGGGATGAGTGACGGCGTCATCACCATGATCAGCGATGAGCTGACGCGGCGGGAACTGCTGAAGGTGAAGATCTCCAAAAACAGCGGCCTTGACAAAAAGGAGGCCGCCCAGGCTCTCGCCGTAAAGACCGCTGCAGCCCTGGTGCAGCTGATCGGCAAAACCGTCATCCTCTACCGCCCCAACCCCGAGCTGGACCGCAGGCAGCGCATTCGGCTGCCGACGTGAACGCTTTTGGGCGCCACGTCTGCTCTCTCCTGTTTACAGACAGATAAGCGGCAGCGGCTGCTCCTGATGCGCAACATGGAGCGTAACCCCGTGCTTCATCACCGCAACCGCCGCCTCCCGGGCGAGCCGGGGCAGGTTGTTCTTCTCACTCAGATGGGCCAGTACCAGGTGGCGCAGCTCCTCGCCCTGGACCTTGAGCAGGAACTCGGCCGCATCGACGTTGCAGAGATGACCCCTGTTTGAGCGGATCCGCTGCTGCAGCGGCAGCGGATAGGGACCGTTTTTCAGCATCTTCAGATCGTGGTTGAACTCGAGGATCAGCGCGTTACAGGTGGCAAGGCGGGTTGCCATCAGATGAGAGGTCCTGCCGGTATCGGTCAGGCAGCCAAGGCTGCTTTCGCCGTCACTGACCACATACCCGACCGGATCGGCGGTGTCATGGGAGATACGGAACGAGTGAAGCTGCAGGCCGCCAAAGTCAATACGATCTCCGGTCACAAACGGGACCGCGCGGTGGAGCCGGCCCGTCTTTGCCCGGGCACTCTTCAGGGTGCCACGGTTACCGTAGACCGGAATCGAGAGCCGGCGCGACAGCACCCCGGCACCACCGATATGGTCATTGTGCTCGTGGGTCAGAAAGATCGCCTCAACCCGGCTCAGCTCGCGTCCGACCTGCTCAAGACGCAGCGACGTCTGCCGACCGGAAAACCCGGCATCAATCAGCACCGCGGTCCCCCGGTCGCAGCTTTCAATATAGACGCAGTTGCCCCTGCTGCCGCTGCCGAGAACCGCAAAGTTCATCGCCCCTCCCCGGTCAGGCCGTTCCCGGTACTGCCAAAGCCGCGCTGTCCGCGTACCGTTGCGCTCAACGTGGTCACTTCAACAGCGGTAACCGCGGCCAGTTGCGCCACCACCATCTGGGCGATGCGCTCTCCGCGGCGGACGCGATAGCTCTTTTTGCCGTGGTTGATAAGAGGCACCCTGACCTCACCGCGATAGTCACTGTCGATCGTGCCGGGGCTGTTGATCAGGGTGATGCCGTGGTTCACCGCAAGGCCCGAACGCGGCCGCACCTGGACCTCACAGCCGTCAGGAATCGCGATCGCAAAACCGGTGCCGACAACAACCACCTCCCCCGGGACAACAACGACCTCTTCAGCGGCGCACAGGTCCATACCTGCCGCCCCCGCTGTCTGCGGCGCCGGCAGCGGCAGATCTCTGCCGTTTTTGAGGCGTAAAAACTCAAGTTTCATCGTGCTTCTCATCAGAAAACGCTTTTCTCTTTATCGAAAAATCAGTAGAACAAAAGACCTGCATGTCCCGTCTACTGATCTTCATCCGTCGTTGTAACGTGCAGGCGATTCGCCCGGGGCGATGCCCCGGGAAACCCGTAACCGATATCGACCAGCCATGCAGCTCCACTATCGTCTTTTGGGCAACGGCAGACCGCTTGTTCTGCTCCACGGTCTTTTTGGCAGCGGCGACAATCTGCTGCCGCTTGCACAGGCCCTCTCCACCAGCTGGCAGGTCTGTCTGCCCGATCTGCGCAATCACGGCCGTTCACCGCACTCAAATCGGCACGACTACCGGCTGATGATGGCCGATCTGATCGACCTTCTTGATCAGCTCCAGCTGCCACCGGCAGCCGTTGTCGGTCACTCGATGGGTGGCAAGGTGGCGATGGCCTGTGCCCTGACCCATCCGCAGCGCTTCTCCTGTCTGGTCTCTCTTGATATGGCGCCGATTGATTACCGCCGGAGAGCGGACGGACTCGACGATGCCGTCGAGCTGCTGTCCGCGCTGCCGCTCGCCAGCTGCGCCACCCGCAGCGCCGCGATGAAGGAGATCCACCGGCTGCTGCCGGAGCGTAAGCTCGCAGGCTTTTTCGCCAAAAACCTTGCTGTCGAAAAAAACGCCGTGCTGCGCTGGCGCTGCAACATGGCGGTGTTGAACGCCAGTTTCGAGCAGCTGCGGGCCGTTCCGCAAGAGATACAACACGCCGCACCCTCTCCGCTGCCGGCCCTCTTTCTGTTCGGCGCGGCGTCAGACTACCTCACCAGAGGGGGCGAAACCGAGATCAACCGCCTCTTCCCGCAGAACCAAATCGTCGAGGTTGCCGGAGCCGGGCACTGGCTGCACAGTGACCGCCCGCAGGAGGTTGAAGCCCTCGTGCGCAGCTTTGTTGCCACAGCAGCGTAACCGCTCTTCCACTGCCCGCGAGTGTTTTTGCCGGCCCGCAGGGCACAGACAGTCAACACCCCGCAGCAACGAGATACTTATCTGTCACCAAAACAGATCCCGACATCGCGGGCCGCAGCAACCCACGGATGATCGAGCGGAACCAGCTTCTTGCGCCCGACGACATCGCCGAGCGGCACCGCGATGGTCTCTTCTCCATTGACCGCCACCATCACCCCGGTGGTCCCCTTCTCGATATAGTCGACACAGGCGGAGCCAAGCCGGGTCGCCAGCAGGCGGTCGGCGGCCGAAGGGGTCCCCCCGCGCTGGTAGTGGCCGAGAATCGTCACCCGCGACTCAAGCCCGGTCATCTTCTCCAGCTGTTTTGACAGGCGCATGGTGTTATTGGCGTTTTTTCCGGCAAACTCGTCCAGTTTTACGGCGAGCTCTCTGGCGGTCGACTTTTTCCCCTTCTCTTTGGCCCTCATGCGTGCCTTTTTCAGCTTCCAGTACGCTTTATACTGCTTCTTATCCATCGCCCCTTCAGCAACGGCAACGATACTGAAGTTGGTGCCACGCTGCTGCCTCTGTTTGATTGCTCGGGCAACAAGCTCAAGGTTATAGGGGATCTCAGGGATCAGAATCACATCCGCGCCGCTGGCGATACCCGAACCAAGCGCCAGCCAGCCGGCGTTATGTCCCATGATCTCACAGACGATAATACGGTGGTGGCTGTGGGCGGTTGAGTGCAGACGGTCAACCGCCTCGGTGGCGATCTCCATTGCGGTATGAAACCCGAAGGTGATGTCGGTCATCCCGACATCATTATCAATCGTCTTGGGCAGGGTGATGATGTTGAGCCCTTTGCAATGCAGGCGATAGGCGTTTTTCTGGGTACCGCCGCCGCCGATGCAGACGAGGACGTCAAGATTGTTGCGGGCATAGTTATCGCAGATCGCCTCGGTCATATCCATGATCTCACTGCCCACCGGCATCTTGTGGGGTTTATCGCGGCTGGTGCCGAGAATTGTGCCGCCGCGGGTGAGGATCGAAGAGAGGGTCTCGCGGTCAAGACGCATGGTGCGGTTCTCCATCAGCCCGCGGAAACCGTCACGAAATCCGACAATATGCATGTTCCGGGACAGTGCGGTCTTGCCAATCGCCCGAATCGCCGCATTGAGGCCGGGACTGTCACCCCCGGCGGTAAGGATACCGATGTGCTGCGTCATTTTCTCCTCCCTGGTATAGTACGTTTCTGCACCAGCCCGAGTCGACCCTTCCGCGAAAAGCCCGTTACTGCCCGCCGCAGAGAAAAAAAGGTGAAAACCCGGCCCTTATGGTACAAAGAAAGAAACTGATCGATTATTACCCGCACCCCGAAAAATTACAACCGATTCCACCCCGGCAATGTCAGCGCTGTCATCTGCGGATTCTGGAAATTGGAGATTGGACCGGACACCTCCGGCAGAAAAAAGAGACACCATGCACCCGGGCACCCTCTACATCGTCCCGACTCCGATCGGCAATCTTGAGGATATAACCCTGCGCGCGCTCCGTATCCTGAAAGAGGTCGATCTTATCGCCGCCGAAGATACCCGTCACAGCCGCAGACTCCTCAGCCATTTCGGGATCACAACCGCGCTCACCTCCTGCTACCGGGAGAAAGAGCGGGAGAAATCGGCACAACTGATACAGCAGCTCAGTAAAGGCAAAAGTATCGCCCTGATAAGCGATGCCGGGACCCCGGCCCTCTCCGACCCGGGGGCGATTGTTGTCCGCGCCGCCCGCGACGCACAGATACCGGTGGTTCCGCTGCCCGGAGCCTCAGCACTGACAACCGCGTTTTCGGCATCCGGGATTATCGCCGACGGCTGTACCTTCCTCGGCTTTCCGCCGCCAAAGAGCGGGGCACGGCGCAGCTTTCTTGCCTCAATCGTTCACCACCGGGTGCCGGTAATCCTCTACGAATCACCGCGCCGGATCGGCGCCCTGCTGCACGATGCACTCGCCATTCTCGGTGACCGTGACGCCTGTTACGCCCGCGAGCTGACCAAAAAACATGAAGAGATCGTCACCGCAACGCTGTCAACCCTGGCCGCCCGGGTCGACCGCGAGAGTCGCGGCGAGTTTGTGGTCATCATCTGTCCGGCCGCAGGCGGCCGCGCCGAGGGAGAGAGTCTTGACGAGATCCTTCGCTGGCATCGTGACCACAGCGATATCAGCATCAGAGATGTCAGCAGAAAACTCTCCGATGACCTTGGAGCTTCACGCTCTGCAGTCTATCAGCTGGCGCTGAAGATCTGGAACGAGAACTGAGTTGAACGGCTGCAGCCGGAGGACGTTGCCACCATCACCACCTCAAGAACAATATCCGCAACCAGGGCATTCAGCACGTCGGGCAAAAAAGCGGCCTCTCCGACAGCAGCTGATACTGCCCGCCCCCTTCTGAGGCGAGACCACGATGCCGATACACGTTGCCGTTGTTGATGACGAACAGAATATGCGCCACATGCTTCTCTCCCTGCTCAGTCGGCAGGGATATGAGGTGACAGCCCTTGCCGACGGCGCTGCCGCGATCGCCTTTTGTGCCGAAAATCCGGTCGATGTGGTGCTGTGTGATCTGCGGATGCCGAAAATGGACGGCATTGAGGTGCTGCGCAGACTGCGTACCGCCAACGAGGCGCTGCCGGTGATCATGATGTCGGCATTTGCGACGGTCGATACCGCCGTCGAAGCGATGCGTCTCGGCGCATGGAACTTTGTCACCAAACCGTTCAAGTCCGAAGAGATTGTGCGCACCCTGCAGACCGCAGTTGAGATGGGACGACTGCGGCGGGAGAATGTCGCCCTCCACAACCGTGTCGCCGAACTCTCCGGTGAACACAGCGACGCCTTTTCCGCGATCATCGGCAAAAGTGAGGAGATAACAACCCTTATCGACCAGGCACGCAAGGTCGCGCAGTATGACACCACCGTGCTGATCACCGGCGAATCGGGCACCGGCAAGGAGCTGTTCGCCCGCGGCCTGCACGCCGAGAGTCAGCGGGCAGACCGCCCGCTGATTGCGGTCAACTGCGCCTCGATTCCAGCGCAGCTGCTTGAGTCCGAATTTTTCGGCCACCTCAAAGGAGCCTTCACCGGAGCTGCCGAAAACCGTGACGGCATCTTTGTCGCCGCTGCCGGAGGAACCGTTTTTCTCGATGAGATCGGCGAGCTGCCCGTTGATCTCCAGGTGAAACTGCTGCGTGTGCTTCAGGAGCGGGAGGTGCGTCCTGTCGGCGCAACCCGGAGCAGGAAGATCGATGTCCGCCTCGTCGCCGCCACCTCACGCGATCTGAATGCGATGGCCGCCGACGGCAGCTTCCGTCAGGACCTTCTCTACCGCCTCAACGTGATTCAGCTGCATCTGCCGCCGCTGCGCAGTCGGCGCGAGGATATCCCGCTGCTGCTGCAGCACTTTATTGATCGTTTCAATCTTCGCTTTCAGCGGCCGGTTCCGGTGGTGCGGGTCGAACGCAGCGCCCTCGGCCCGTTGCTGCAGAACGACTGGCCGGGCAACATCCGCGAACTCGAAAATGCGGTCGAGCACGCCTTTGTCTACTGCACCGGTGACGAGCTTTCGCTCGAAAACTTTCCCGAAACAAGCGGCCGCAACCGGCGCGCAGGCGGGTTGAACGAGGAGGATTTTGCTGATGTCTACTCGCTGAAAGTGGCCAAAAAGATGGTCGAGGAGATGTTGATAGCAAAGGCCCTTACCGCAACCGGCGGCAACAAGACCCGCGCCGCAGAGCTGCTTGAGATCAGCTATCCGTCACTGCTCTCAAAGTTGAAAAAGGAGGCGCCGCCCCCCTGACGCTCGACGGCTCACCTTTTTCCCCTGAAGACTCACCGCAACCTGTTTCCGGTAATTTTCTCAACCGCCTCGATGTAGCGGGCGCCGGTCTTCTCAAGGATCGCAGCCGGCAGCGCCGGTGGCGGCGGCTCTTTCTGCCAGTCAAGAGTTGACAGGTAATCGCGCAGAAACTGTTTATCAAAACTTGCCTGCGAACGACCCGGCTGATACTCATCGGCCGGCCAGAACCGCGACGAATCGGGGGTGAGCACCTCGTCGATCAGCACCAGCCTGCCGTCGACCTCACCGATCTCGAACTTGGTATCGGCAATAATAATCCCGCGTGAACGGGCATATTCGGCAGCCCGGGTGTAGAGAGCGATACTGATTTCCGCAAGTTGGGCCGCCTTCTCCCGGCCGACAATCTCCTCGAGCCGGGCAACGGAGATATTCTCGTCATGGCCTCCGATCTCCGCCTTGGTCGACGGGGTAAAAAGGACCTCCGGCAGCCGGTCAGACTCACGCAGTCCTGCCGGCAGCGCAAAACCGCAGACGGTTGTCTCTTTGCAATACGCCTTCCAGAAAGAGCCGGAGATATAGCCGCGAACGATACACTCAACCGGCAGCGGCTGACTCTTTTTGACCAGCATCGATCGCCCCTCAAGCCAGTCGCGGTGCTGCCGGCACACCTCCGGCATCTCCGAGACATCAGCGGTGATAAGGTGATTTTCGACCACATCGGCAAGCAGATCGAACCAGAACAGAGAGAGCGCCGTCAGCACCCTGCCCTTATTGGCAACAGGTTCCGCCATGATAACATCAAAGGCCGAGATGCGGTCGGAGGCGACCATCAGCAGTTTGTCGTCATGTCCGGGGACAGCGTACATATCACGCACCTTGCCGCTGTGGATGTTGGTAAGTCCTGAAAGTGCTGCAGAGTCGTTCATCTGTTCTCCTTTGTTGCTGGATGTTTGCTGCTGTTTTGGCGGCCGGTTCTCAATAGAGGTCACAGGCCGGATTGTGATAGCCGATCAGCCGCGCTGTAAGTGAACCTATTTTGATCTTCGAGTTGACCTGTACCGGCACCCGGCACCGGTCATCGGTGTACCAGATAACGGTATCACCCTGCTTTTCATAGAGCCCTTTAAAGGTAAGCTGCGGCATGATCGCGATCGTCTTCACCGTGCCGAAGATGGTCTTCATCTTCTCTTTTTTCAGCGGGGTCACCTTGACCGGAACCCGCTTTTTATCTGCAAAGGTGTAGACGAGAAAGGGACGGCCGAGGCGCAGATCCATCAGTCTGCTGTTCAGAAAGGCCGAGAATTCATTGTTGGTGGTGCCGGCAATTTTCCAGCTGCCGCGCAGTTTGCCGTTTTTCCACGACCGTACCATCCCGTTGCGCTGATCGTACCGGGTAAGACGCCATGCCCGGTAACTGTCTCCCTCCGTCTGCTTCATCTCGGCAAGCCACGGCAGCTTTTCGGCACCCTGCAGCAGGGTAACATGGTGGTCACGAATCGGGTAGGCCAGGTCGATCAAACTGCCTTCGGTACTGATGTGAACATCGACCTTGAAGGCGTCGTCTCTGCCCGCAACCGGAACGATCTCCATCTCAAGTTCACCCACTTTCACCCCGCCGGTCCACGAGACCTCCCAGTGGAGACGTTCGTTTCCCGAGTAGCCGATCGCACTCAGTTCCGGGAGAATCACCCCCTTTTCGAGCCCTTCAATTCCGGCAGCGATCGTGGTTCTGGTGGCGGCCCCCTCGTCGGCCGCAGCGGTCAGTGGCACAAGGAGAACAAGAGCAGCAAGATATTTTTTTATTGTCTTCATGAGAAAAGCAGTGCAAAAAGGGCAGCGACAAAGAGTACGACGCTGATAAAGCCGTTCATCGCAAAGAACGACGCCTGAAGATCGGCCAGATTGTCCGGTCGAACCCGCCAGTGCTGGAAGAAGAGCGCACCGGCGGCGACAGCAACCCCGAGCCGGTAGAAAATGTTGAGATCGCAGACCACACCGACAGCGGCAAAACAGATGACGGCAGCGAGATGAAAGAGGGCCGCCAGTCGAAAGGCGCGCTGACGCCCGAGTCGTGCCGGCAGTGAACAGAGTCCGGCGCTGCGGTCAAAATCTGTATCGAGGCAGGCATACATCACATCAAAACCGGCCACCCAGAAGGCGACACCAAACGAGAGCACCCACGGGAAACCGGTCAATGAGCCGGTGACCGCGACCCACCCGCCGAGCGGAGAGCAGGCGAGCGCGACCCCGAGAATACCGTGGCAGAACGAAGTGAAACGTTTGCAGAAAGAGTAGAAGAGCGTCAACCCGAGGACAAATGGCGAGAGTTGCAGGGTCAGCGGATTCAGCAGCAGGCAGGCGACAAAGAAGAGCACCGCCGAAACAGTGACAAGCAGCCACGCCTCGGCCGGAGTGACCCTGCCGGCAGGCAGCGCACGATCTGCAGTGCGGGGATTGGCGGCATCAAAACGGCAATCGACAATACGGTTGAATGTCATCGCACAGGTCCGTGCCCCGGTCATCGCCAGCAGAATCAGCAGGATCGTGCTCAGTTGCGGGATACCCCGCGCTGCCAGCAGGGCTCCGATAAAGGCGAACGGAAGCGCAAAGACGGTCAGCCGGAACTTGATCATCTCGAGCAGAACCCCGAGTTTTGCGGCGCAGCCCGCAGCGATTTTTGTCATCACTCCCAGCGCCTCCGCTGTGCAATGTCACACTCGGGCACGAGGTGATCAAAGAGCCGCCAGACAAAGGTCTCCGCCGCCTCTTCAAGACTCTCCGGCTTCAGGTAGTACCCGGGCATCGGGGGAAAGATGACCGCTCCGGCATCGTTGGCGGCAAGCATGTTCTGCAGATGGATCCGGTTGAGCGGGGTCTCGCGCACCGCAAGCAGCAGAGGACGGCGCTCCTTCAGGGTTACCGCAGCGGCCCGGTGGATAAGGGTGGTCGTGATCCCGTGGGCGACAGCGGCAAGGGTCCCCATCGTACACGGAAGGATCACCATTCCCCGGAAGCGGCTCGATCCCGAAGAGGGGGGAGCGGTGAGATCAGCCGCCCGATACCAGCGATCAACCCCGGGAAGGCTCTCTGCGGAGAGGCCGCACTCCAGCTCAAGAACACGCTCGCCACTCTCACTGATGATCGCATGCAGCGGCAGCTCAAGCCGTCTGGCCACGGAGAGAAAGGAGACCGCAAAATGGATCCCGGTCGCGCCGGTAATCGCAAGAAGCAGCGGAGAAGAGGACGGGTGCGAACAGGGCGCAGAGGTGACCATCGTCACTCCGGATCCGGGGTGAAAAACTGCAGAGGCAGTGCCGTTTCCGGCAGCATCTTATGGTCAACAAGCAGCGAAAAAAAGTGTTCCAGCCCCTCACGCTTGTGCGCGGTAAGTTTGTACTTGACCGTTTTCAGATACTCTTCGCAGCGAGCCCGGCTCATCGGAATTGACGAGGCGACACGTTCGCAGATGCGGTCCAGCTGTTTGCGGCCGGTCTCCTGGCAGCGCAGCAGCTCACGATGGACCTCGCTGAGAAGTTGCGGGTGCTCCGCTGCAAATTCACGGCGCGCGGCAAAGACACCAAAGACAAAGGGAAGTTCGGTCTGCCGTTTCCAGATATCGGCAAGATCAAACTGATACAGCCAGTCAGAGGTCTCCAGAATCCTCAGCGCATCATTGCCGATGGCAAGGGCCGCTCTGACCCCGTCTTCGTCGTCATCTTCGCCGATATCTGCAGCCTCGCCAACAACGTACTCGGGTGTCACCTTGAAGAACTCCTGCAAAAGCAGCTTGACCAGTGCCGCCGATGTTGCCGCCTGAGAGGTGAGGAGAACCCGCTCACCGTCAAGCTGCTCAAAGGGGACGTGGGAGAACAGAAAAACCGATCCGACCGGGCCGCTCGCTGAAAAGGAGAGCCCGGGAAGGAGCAGGAGTGTCTCCGGATTGAGCCCGCAGGTGACACTTGAGACAAAACCGACATCAATCTCTCCCCTGAGAAGACGGCGATTGATCCCGGCGGGGACATCTTCAACCACCTGCCAGCCGGGGGTATTGACCCTCTCTTTCCAGGTCTCGGAGATCGGCGCGACATCAATATAGTTGACCATGCCGATTTTCACTTCGGGCTGCCGGCCCGCTTTCGTATCCTGTGCCATAGTTTCAGCCTGTTCTGAAAGAGGAAAACCTTGAACGACCAGTCCTTTCGATACGGACAGGCCGTATTCAACGCCCCCTGTGGTAATTGAGCGGGCCCCGCCGCCACTGAAGGCATCGGGACAGGCTCACCCCCGGCATACCAGCCGTTGTTACCTGCTCTCCAGCCAGTCATCATCGTACCACACTCTGCAGATTTTCCCAATCCGCCAGCTCTGCGCCGGCAGGCGGGAAACTGACCGGCGCTGACCGCAAGGGGGACGAAACCGCTCTGTGCTGAGGGGAGCCTGAAGCAAAAAAGCCGGGGTCTCCCCCGACTTTTTGAGCTGATCGCTGCCCCGGAGTCCCCCGGGTTAATCGATAAAAAATTTGAGCTTGTCCCGCCTGCTTGAGTGGCGCAGACGGTTGAGCGCCTTCTTCTCAATCTGGCGAATACGCTCTCTGGAGACGTTGAAGAGTTTCCCGATCTCCTCAAGGGTATATTCGGCCTTCTCACCGATTCCAAACCGGAGCCGGATAATCTTCTGCTCGCGGTCAGAAAGGGTCTCAAGGATATCGTTCACCCGTCCGGTAAGTTCGCGGTTCTGAACCGCTTCGTAGGGGGACTGCGACTCCTGATTCTCAAGAAAATCACCAAGGGTCGAGTCATCATCACCGACCGGAGTTTCAAGAGAGATCGGCTCGCGGGAGGCCTCAAGGATTGAGAGAATCTTGTCCATCGGCAGGCTGGTATGCCTGCTGATCTCAAGCGGGGTCGGCTCACGCCCCAGCTCTTTGTACAGGCTGTAGAAGGCCTTGAAGAACTGGCTGCGCAGCTCGAGAAAGTGGACCGGCAGGCGAATGGTCCGGGTCTTGTCGAGAATTGCCCGCGTAATCGCCTGACGAATCCACCAGCTTGCGTAGGTGGAGAACTTATTGCCTTTGGTGTAGTCAAAGCGAAAGACCGCACGCATCAGCCCGAGATTCCCCTCCTGAATAAGATCGGCAAGGGTCAGTCCCTGATGCATATACCGCTTGGCGATCGAGACCACCAGCCGCAGGTTGGCACGGATCATCGAGTCTTTTGCCACTTCGATACTGCGGCTGTAGGCTTCGATCTTCAGCTGCATCTCGGTAAGCTCGCGCTTTTCCGGATACTTGCGTGCAGCTCCGGTGACATTGTAGCGCATAAAGTTGAGCTGCTGCTTTTTCGGCTTGAGGGTCGGGTCACGTTTCTCCCACAGATCGATACGCTCCTGGAGCAGGATTATATCTTTTACCCCCGACCGATCTTCGCGGATCACGGTGATGATCGCCTCAAAGCCCTGACGAATCGCCTTTGAGTACTTCGCCTCCTCCTCCGGAGTCAGCAGTTCAAACTGGCCCATCTCCCGCAGGTAGGTGGTGGTGGTCTCTTCAGCCTCGTGGCTCTCTTCATCAGCAGACGAGACCTTCGCCTCTTTCGCTTTTTTCTTCTCTTTGTTCCCGTTCCAGTCCTCGCCGGAGAGGGTCCTCTTTTTCCCGTTCTTGTCCACCGCCAGCACCTCGATGGACTGTTCACTGAGAAAATTAAAAATTGACTCGTACTGACTGGGGTCTTCGACCCCTTCCGGGACAAGATCGTTGAGGTCATCGAAGGTGATACACCCTTCATCTTTTCCCGCCTTCAGCAGATTTTCCTTGAGTTTTTTCAGCACAGAGAAAAGCTCCCTTGTAAAGTTTCGGGCTGCGTTTACGTTACCAGCAGGCAGAGAACCGGCCCCCCGCGAAAACAAGAGGTTCCAGGATGGTCTCGCCCTGCTGTTTACATTTGGACAAAAAAAAGGATATTCACGCTCTCTTATTCAATCGGCAACTCCATAGTAATATTCTCTCTTTTCCGAAAAGGCAAGCCTTGCGGTGGAACGTACCGGAAAACCAGCTGTTGCGGTGCGGTCATGCCGGCGAAAACAGGGCTTGCAAATCCCCCGGATCGAAGTAAAATCAGCTCAGGATACTGAACAAACTATCATACTGTTTATCCTGAAAATTTACCCAGCCCGCCGCACAGTACAGGGTAAGGCTCCCCCTGTACAAAGACACTCTTTTTTTAAGAGGAGACAGCCATGAAACGACAACGCTCCAGTGGTGTCCTCGCCCACATCACCTCCCTCCCCTCTGCTCACGGAATCGGCGATATCGGTGAGTCGGCCATTCGCTTTCTTGACTTTCTTGTCGCCGCCGAGCAGAGCGTCTGGCAGTTTCTGCCGACGGTACCGACCGACGGTCATTTTGACCACTCCCCCTACATGTCGAGCTCCGCCTTTGCCGGCAACCCGCTGCTTATCTCGCCGCAGTCGCTGCTCGAAGACGGCTTCGTCTCCGCAGATGACCTCAAAAACCATCAGCCATTCTCACCCTTTTTCGTCGAATTTGACCGGGTTGTCGAGTTCAAACAGAAACTGATCTCGATTGCAGCCGCCAACTTTCAATGGGCCGATTCTCCATGCAGAACGTTTATTGAAGAGTTTGAAGCCTTCTGCAGAAAGACAAAGTGGCTGCGCGATTACGCTCTGTTTATGACCGCAAAAGAGGTCTTTGAGCACCGTCCGTGGAACCAGTGGCCTGCCGATATCGCCCGGCGCGACAAAAAAGCACTCGACGCCTTCGCCTCTGAGTTCCGTGACCGCATCACCTTTTACAACGTCGAACAGTTCCTCTTTGCCCTGCAGTGGAAACGGCTGCGCGAAGCGGCCGAGGCCAGAGGCATTCAGCTCTTTGGCGATATTCCACTCTACGTCAGCGGCGACAGCGTTGATGTCTGGGCCAACCCCAACATCTTCGCCCTTGACCGCGACAGCGGCGAGCCGATCGATGTCGCCGGGGTGCCGCCCGACTACTTCGCAGAGACCGGACAGCGCTGGGGCAATCCTCTCTACGACTGGCAGAGCAAATCGCCGGCTATCCGCAAAAAGATCTACGACTGGTGGGCGGCGCGACTGGCTCATGCCTTTGAGCTGGTGCACCTTTCGCGCATCGACCACTTCCGTGGTTTTGAGTCCTACTGGGCAATTCCCAAAGATGAGACGACAGCGGTGAACGGCAGATGGATGCGGGGCCCCGGCGTCCGCTTTTTTGAGGCGATGGAGAAGCGGCTCGGCAGGCTTGACATCATTGCCGAGGACCTCGGCGAGATAACTCCCGAGGTCAGGGAACTGCTCGCCAAAACCGGCTTTGCCGGCATGAAGGTTCTTCTGTTTGCGTTTGACGGTGATCCGGCCAACACCTTCCTGCCCCACAACTACAGGGACTCAAACTGCGTCGTCTACACCGGCACCCATGACAACAGCACCACCGTCGGCTGGTACTTTGCAAAAGAGTGCAGCGATCAGCAGCGCCAGCAGCTGAAGAGATACGTCAACGGGAGCGTTGACGACGGCCATCAGATCCACCACGATATGATCTTTCTCGCCCACTCCTCGGTTGCCGCAATGGCGATCATCCCGCTGCAGGATCTCCTCGGATTCGGCAACGACTGCCGGATGAACACCCCTGGTGTTGCCACCGGCAACTGGAAATGGCAGTGCGCTGCAAAATACCTTGATGACGCGCTCGCCAGTTTTCTGCGGGAGACGACCCTGCGCTTCAACCGGGGGCGCAGCCTGCCGCAGCAGGAGGCGTAATTCAACACTTTCAAAAAAAGGAGAACAGCGATGCCTGTAGTCAACTATCAGCAGTACTGCCAGATGCTCGACAACGCCCGAGAGAACAGATTTGCCTATCCGGCGATAAACATCACCTCAAGTGAAACCATCAACGCCGCCCTGCTCGCCTTTAAAGAGGCAAAATCAGACGGTATTATTCAGGTCTCAACCGGCGGCGGCAAATTCGGCTCGGGCCAGGGGGTGGCCGACTCGGCAAAAGGAGCCATCGCCCTTGCCGATTATGCCCGCCAGATGGCGCAGTACTATGACGTCAACATCATCCTCCACACTGACCATTGTCATCCGGACGTCGTCGACAGCTTTCTTTTGCCGCTGCTTGCCGAATCGAAAAAACGTCAGGCCGAAGGCCGGCCGCCGGTCTTCTCGTCGCACATGTTTGACGGTTCGCCGATCCCGATGAACGAGAATATCGCCAAATCTGTTGAGCTCTGCAGACAGTGCACCGAACTCGGTATCATCCTCGAAATTGAGACCGGCGTTGTCGGCGGCGAAGAGGACGGTCATGACACCTCCGGTGTCGCCAAAGAAAAACTCTACACCACTCCTGAGGATATGATCTTTGCAGCCGAGGAGCTGGGGGCGATCGGACGCTTTCTGCTGGCGGCCACTTTCGGCAACGTCCACGGTGTCTACAAGCCCGGCAATGTCAAACTGCGCCCTGAGATCCTCAAACAGGGCCAGGATGCGATCGCCGCAAAACTCGGTGAAGAGCGACGCCTTGATCTCGTCTTTCACGGTGGCTCGGGCTCCGAACTCAAAGACATCCGTGACGCCATCGACTACGGGGTGGTAAAGATGAACATCGACACCGACACCCAGTACGCCTACACCAGACCGGTTGTTGACCATATGATGACCAACTACGACGGGGTCCTCAAAATTGAGGGTGAAGTTGGCAACAAAAAAGTTTATGATCCGCGTTCATGGGGGAAAAAGGCCGAACGCAGCATGGCTGACCGCATTCTCCGCGCCTGCGACGATCTGCGCTCAACAGGCACCAGCCTCGGGAAAAATATTTGAGGCTGTCCCGAGTCTCTCGTCGGGCTCCGAAACATCTGTGCCAGAATCGTGCATCTTGCACATTTTCGCCGACTCAGGTATCGTGGAAACGTGACAGACTAAGACGTTTTTGCCGAAAATCAGCCGGTACAGCGGCAGAAACAAGCCCGTCAGTGCCGATTTTCATATGCTGGTGTGGCGTGCACGTTGCCGAACCATGCCGATTTACTGGAAAGAGAAAATGAGATGCAGAAAGTGTGAAGGAAAACTGCATGTTTTGCGAAGCTGCCGCAAGGTGCGCCTTCGCTGCAGCGACTGCGGCCGGGAGTACCGAATCCATGAGATCGCCTCCGATCTCGACGAAGAGACCGAAGCGGCACTTTCCGTTTACACCAGTATCATTTATGATTGACATATAAGAATTTATGGTTGAGATATAAGAGGGTACTCACAGGAGAAACCGGGGGAACCCTCACAAGAGAGAAGGATTTGTTGCTATGGCCGCAAAAAATGATTCCAGGTCTGCCGAAAAGACCTACGTCAAAGATGATAACAAGGCAACCATTATCTGCCCTGTCTGCAAGATGAACAGAACCGTCTCGGTTGAGAGTCTGCGCAACAAACAGCACCACATCAAGGTCCGCTGCAGCTGCGGTCACTCGTTTGAAGTTGATCTGGAGTTCCGCCGCCACTTCCGCAAGGAGACCCATCTCCAGGGAGATTATAACATTGAAAACGATGTCGGCCATACCCGCGTCACCGATCTCTCGATCAGAGGAGCCTGTTTTGAGGTTCGCGGTCCTCACGACCTGCAGCCGGGCATGGAGGGTGAACTGGTCTTCACTCTCGACAATCGCAAGATGTCAATTCTCTACCGCAAGGTCATCATCCGCAGTGTCAGAGGAAGCCGGATCGGCTGCGAATTCCTCGAGAAAAACAACCCGCCGAACAAGGAGCTGGGCTTCTATATGATGCCCTCTTCGCACTGAGCCGACGCCCGCGCTCTTTGCGTCCGGGGAGGACGGGATCTGCTCACTGCCGCGCCGAGAGCAGACAGCGCTCGGCCAGCGGGAAAAATTCGGCCAGCGTCTGCGGCTTGATTGCACTCACCAGCAGTCCTTCGCGCGCCACCGTCATCTCCAGAAGTTCGCGATCAGCGACGAGATCCGCCTTGTTAAAAAGCTTGAGCACCGGGATTGTCCCCAGCCCGAGCTGCGTGAGAAGATCATCGACCACCGCCATATGCTCACGGTAGAGGGCATTCGAAACATCGACCACATGCACCAGCAGATCGGCCTCCTGCAGCTCCTCAAGGGTCGCCATGAAGGCCTGCATCAATTCGGCCGGAAGGTGACGGATAAAACCGACCGTATCGGTCAGAATCGTCTCGGTACCGGAAGGGAACCGCAGTCGTCTGCTCGTCGGATCAAGGGTCGCAAAGAGCTGATCTTCAACGTAAATATCACTCCCTGTCAGGGTGTTGAGCAGGGTCGATTTGCCGGCATTGGTATAGCCGACCAGCGAGAGTACCGGCAGCTCACGTTTGCGCCGTTTGCTGCGCCGGCGGAAACGCTGCCGACTCACCTTTTTCAGCTCTGCTGCAAGCCGTGCAAGGCGGTCATTGATGCGCCGGCGGTCGATCTCAAGTCTGGTCTCCCCCGGCCCGCGGGCGCCGATCCCCCCGGTAAGCCGTGACAGCGCATCGTCGCGTGATGCAAGGCGCGGCAGCATATACTTCAACTGCGCCATCTCCACCTGAAGTTTCCCCTCCCGGCTCATCGCCCGCCGGGCGAAAATATCGAGAATCAGCTGGGTCCTATCGATCACCCGCATATCGGAAAAATCGGTAATCGACCGGATCTGCGAAGGGTTAAGCTCCTGATCAAAGATAAGCAGATTGGCATCGACCTGCAGAGCGAGGATCATGATCTCGGCGAGTTTTCCCCGGCCGAGGATAAAACGGGGGTTGACCTTGCGCCGCCGTTGAAGAACGCTCTTGAGTACTCTGACCCCGGCCGATTCGGCGAGTTCGGCAAGTTCGGCCAGCGACTCCCCGGCCTGCAGCCGCGTCTCGGTCGAAACCGAGATCAGAATCGCCCGATCTTTGCCACCGGCAACCTGCTGCGCCGAATGCAGTCGTGACAGCTCCCCTTCAACAGCGGTGATCAGCTCCTCGGCCGACTCCTTCTGCTGCGCCGGATGCACCGGCGGCAGAAAGTTCCAGCCCCGGCCGCCATTCGGATCCGGCAACAGGTGGACGGTATGGAGCAGCCGCGGCAGCCCCTCACCATCCACTTCGAGCATCGACAGCAGATCAAGGCGGAGAAAGAGCAGATCCATCAGATCCTCCTCGTTGATCGGCTCGCCGTCGAGGTGGGTGTGCACCAGGCGCAGTCCGCGCAGCCGCCCGGCCGATTCACCGGTACGGGCAAGCTCCGGAATCACAATCTGCCGGTAATCACCGACAATGAGCATCTCGACCCTGCCGGCCCGGTTGATCAGCAGGCCGAGCTGGCGGTTGAGCTCAAAACTCAATCCGGCAAGGGTCCGCGCCATCTCCGGGCTGATAATCCGAATCCGGTCACCCCTGCGTCCGGCAAGACGCTCAAGGCTCTTCAGCTGGCTCTTCTTCAACCCGGTCAGATTTCCGTCAATCACCTTTTTTCTCCCAGCTCTTCCACAGCGGATCGTTCCAGCTGCTGTGGCAGCCGGCGCACTGGCCGACCTGAAGGATCGAACGCAGCTCGTTACCGGTAAAGGGACGGATGCCGCGCCGTGAGCTGTGCTGCAACGCCCTGCCCGCAAGATCAACCCACGCGTCAAGAGGCACGGTTCTGCCGGCGGCGGTCTGTTCGCCCTGGTTCAGCGGCTGGAATTGAAGTGTCCCGTCCGTTCCGGTAAACAGCCGGCCTTCACCGAGTCCGACGGTCTTTGTCGAGGCGTGGCAGCTCTGACAGCTGCGCCCCTTCGCCTGGGTCGTATGCGGATTGATCGCCGCCATTGTGAACCGGTTGAAGGTCGCGCGCAACTGCCCGTCGTCATCTTCGACCGTCACCATATCCTGGCAGCCCGGGGTCATGATCACCACTTCATCATTCCAGACCCCGAGCATCGGTTCCTCATAGCGAATATACGAACGCCCCTCAACCCAGCGTCCTCTGGTCTCAACAAGGCTCAGTTTATCAAGATGCGTCTCCCCCTGCTGATGCCTGACATGACAGCCGTAACACTGCGGAACCCAGCTCGAGTGGCACGCCTCGCAGCTGACCCGCCGGTGGTACGACACATCACAGACCCCGCGCTTCGGCCGACGCGGCCGCCAGATTTTGCCGCTCACCTTGCCACGCAGTTCGGCACCATTTTCGCCCCTGGTAAAGTTGGTCAGCGGCGTTCCCTTGCGGCTTTTCCCATCACCACCGTGACAGGTCTCACATTCAATCTCCAGCTGCTCCTCGTAATGGGCATAACTGGTCCCGTCACCCATGATCTCTTCGCGCAGGTGACAGTCGATACACTCCATACCGGCACGGTGGTGGACATCATCGGCAAGATCAAGATAGAAACGGCCACCGGGAAGCCGGTTCTCAGACATCACATCGTCGGCAGACGAGCCGTACGGTGCGCCATACCCTTCGGCCTCAAAGGCTCCGGCAAAAGAGATCCCGATACGCCCCGATCGGTTGTGGCAGGCGATACATTTACTGCTGCGGACCTTTGCGGTAACAGCCCCATGCGGTCTTTTCAGCCGTTCCGCCGGCGAAAGCGGCGTCCAGACGACACTGTCATCGGCGGCAAAGATCGCCGTATTCTCCCGTGCTGCATCGCCCTCACGCTCCCAGTGACAGGCGGTACAGCCGCCCCCTTTTTCATTAAAAAAGAGTGGCGCCCCGGGCATGTCATAGCGCTGTTTCCACAGGTGACAGGTCGCACACAGTTTCCGAAAGTAGTCAAGAGAGAAGCTGGTACGCCCGCTCTCTATCAACTCCTCGACGGTGATTTCGGTATCCTGGCTGTCACTCTCGCCCCAATAGTAGAGCAGAGTACCGATAATACCGCGATTGGTGGCCATCAACGTGTTTTTCACCCGGTGGATATCGGTCGGATGACACCCTTCGGCCGAGCAGGTCTTTGCGGCAACACGCAGGTCGCCGGGGTTGAGGACCATCCCCGCATGAGCAACAGGTTTTGTTACCGCAAGGGCGTTGCCGAGATGGCAGGAGGAGCAGCCGACAGTCTTTGGATCGTGGGCAGGATCGACATGGACATCACGATGACAGCCGAGACACATCTCGACCCTGCCCGAGGTGGTCAACGTCAGCGAATCCGGACGTTGCAGCCGCTCCTCGCTGACAGTAAACTGCAGCAAGAGAAGGAGACAGAGCAAAAGCAGCAGTCCGGAAAAAGCTTTTCTGACAGTCAGTTTCAAGGATATGCTCTTTTTCGGAGGGACCGCGTCAGCCTCGAAAGTTGTGGACACTGGGACAGCGGCGTCCGGATCCAAAGGCGCGCGGACGTACGCTCAGGCCGAGCGCGGCCTGCTTCCGTTTGTACTCATTGATATGGATGCGACCGAGCACATCGTCAACCACCTCCGGCGCAAAGCCTGCGGCGATAATGTCATCACGCCCGAGCGCCTGTTCAATGTACAGCGCAACAATCGCATCAAGGGTGTCGTAGGCGGGGAGATCGTCCTGATCGGTCTGCCCGGGCTTCAGCTCGGCTGAAGGCGCTTTGGTCAGGATGCTCTCCGGGATCACCTCTTTCTTGCGGTTGGCGTAACGGGCGAGGTCATAGACGTCACCTTTGAGCAGGTCGGAGATCACCGCAAGGCCGCCGCACATATCGCCGTAGAGTGTGCAGTAGCCGACAGCAAGTTCGCTTTTGTTACCGGTGGTGAGCAGCAGACTGCCAAACTTGTTCGAGAGTGCCATCAGCAGATTGCCGCGGATACGGGCCTGCAGGTTCTGCTCGGTGACATCTTCATCATATCCGGCAAAAAGAGGGGCAAGCTCTTCGGTGAAGGTCGCAAGCAGCCTGGTAATCGGAATCAGTTCAAAGCGGATGCCGAGGTTTTCGGCAAGCCGGAGGGCATCGTCAACCGAGCCTTGAGAACTCCACGGTGTCGGCATGCCGACCGCCATCACCTGCTCCGCCCCGAGCGCATCGACGGCAACGGCGGCGGTAACCGCAGAGTCGATCCCCCCTGAAAGGCCGAGGATCACCGCAGAAAAACCGCTCTTCGTCACGTAGTCACGCAGACCGAGCACCAGCGCATCCCACATTGCCGCCGGCGGAGTCCGCCTGCGCTGTTCGTTTTTATCGCCGCTTCCGGTGACGGTATCGTAGATCAGACAATCTTCGCCAAACCGCTGTGCACGTCCTTTTATCCGGCCGTCGGCGCTGATGACAGCACTGCCGCCGTCAAAAATGAGAGAATCATGACCGCCGACCTGGTTGCAGTAGAAAAGAGTGAGGTTGTGGTCACAACCGCCAGAGGCTGCAGCCCACTGCAGATCGCGACCGGCGACAAAGGGGACGGCTGAGATGTTGATAATACCATCGAGCTGTTTTCCGTTGTCTGCGGCACAGGCGATAAGATCGGCAAGCGGATGCCGGCTGCTGTTGTCACCGTTTTCATCCGCCCACAGATCGTCAGAGATCGTAACCCCGAAACAGTGTCCCTCGACCTCGTAGAGAGAGGTCGTCTCTCCGGGGGTGAACCAGCGGCACTGGTCAAAAATATCACCGGCGGGCAGCAGTTTCTTTGCCGCACAGTGCACTACCCTGCCGCCGCGAAGAACAAGCGCACAGTTGTACAGCCGGTCGCCCTTACGACGAACAGCACCGACAATGACATCAATCGACGGCAGCCGGTCAGCAAGATCCGCAAGCGCCTCCTCCTGAGCGGCAACAAACGAAGCGCGCTCAAGCAGATCCTGCGGCGGATAACCGCTGATCACCATCTCCGAAAAGACCGCCAGCTGACAGCCGGCGGCGGCCTCGTCGGCAGCCTTCAGAATACGACTGCAGTTATACCCAAAATCACCGATAATCCCGTTTATCTGCAGCAGTGCAATCTTCACACTCATCTCCTTTTTCGGTGGCTTCCCCGATTTTCAGCGCAGAGTCTCTGCCTGCCGGGACGCTCGGGGAGGCGGCAAGGGGGAACGCCTGCAAAAAGAGCTCTCCCTTCTCCTCCAGAAGGTCAATCTCACCCGTCACAGCATACTGTAAAACAGAAAACCAGAAAACTCATGAAAAACAGGAGCTCTCAGTCGACAAAAGGGGAAAAAGCAAAAAGAGTGCGGATGAACCCTCTTTTTCACCGCCAACCGCAGCGTCAACCCGGTCGCTCGGCACTCAGCAAAAACTGCTCACCGCTTTTTTGAATCAGGGGTGGAAACAGAGGCAGCGCCTGAAGAAGAGGCGGGTGTTGCCACCTCCTCTGCGGGATCGGATTTTTGTTGCGTCTTGACCCGCTTTTTCTTTTTCGACGCCTTGACCCGCTTGCGATTGCGCTGATACTTGTTGACAGCATTGTTATGTTCGCGCAGGGTGGTGGAAAATTTATGGGTACCGTTGTTCATTGACACAAAGTAGAGGGCATCGGTCTCGGCCGGTTCGAGCACCGCCTTCAGTGCCGCCCTCCCCGGATTGCTGATCGCTCCGATCGGCAGCGCCGGGATCACATAGGTGTTCCATGGAGTACGGCGGCGCAGCATCTCACGGGTTATCCTGCCATTGAAATCGGCGGCGCCATAGATCACCGTCGGATCCGACTGCAGCCGCATCTTTTTCTTCAGGCGGTTCAGAAAAACTCCGGCGATGATCGGCCGCTCAAAGCCGGCCGCAGTCTCCTTTTCTATCATCGACGCAAGAGTCACCGTGCGATTCCGGTCCGGCACCGGATACCGTCCTTCAATCAGTTCACTCCAGACGTTACGGAAGGTGCCGACCATCATCGCGATAATCTTCTCGGCACTGCGCATCGACTTCGGGATCGAGTAGGTGGCCGGGTAGAGATACCCCTCAAGGCTGTTCAGATTATACATGCCAAGACTGGTGATAAACGCCTCGTTGTGACAGAGGGAGATGAAGCGCTCGGCATCACACCACCCTCTTTCAGCGAAAAGTCGTGCGATCTCCTCAATATTTTTCCCCTCGGGAATGGTTATTCGGTACTCGACTGAGTGAGCGGTCGAGAGGAGACGGAGGATCTCCCCCGGTCTGGCTCCGGTCGGCAGCAGGAACTCTCCCGCCTGCAACCTGCCGGCCCGCCCCGAAAATCGGGTCAGCAGCAGAAAGCGGATATCGTCATGAATCACCCGGCGGGCAGCGAGAATACGCCTGATATCACGGGTTGAACTCCCCTTCGGAATCTCGACCACAACCGTCTCAGAGCTGATCGCAGGTCCGGGCTTCCAGGCGTAGTCGTAAAACCAGAACGCTCCGCCGACCCCGACAGCGAGCAACAGCACGGTCAGCACAATGGCGCCAAGGGCGATAATCCGTAACTGACCACCTTTCTTTGTCAGCCGGTGCGAGATCGCCGGGGCATCCGGAGGTCTTTTTTTCTCTCTGCCGTTCACAGGCATTGTCTCGCTGCTCCCGTGGTTATCTGCCGAGGGCGATTTTCACCACCTCGTCCATATCCTTTACCGGATGAAAGGTGAGCTTTTTGCGCAGATCCTGAGGAATCTCGACCAGATCTTTGCTGTTTTGAGCGGGAATGATAATATGGTTGATATCGGCCCTCAATGCCGCCAGCGCCTTCTCCCTGAGTCCGCCGATCGGCAGCACCCTGCCGCGCAATGTCACCTCTCCGGTCATCGCCAGACGCCTTTTCACCGTGCGGTCGCAGATCGCCGAATAGAGTGCGGTGGCAATGGTTATCCCTGCCGACGGCCCATCCTTTGGAATCGCTCCGGCCGGAACATGGACATGGAAGTCATGCTTTTCAAACCAGCTGCCGTCTTTCGGCAGTTTCAGTTTATTGCTGCGACTGCGAATCCAGGTCAGCGCCGCCTGAGCGGACTCCTTCATCACATCTCCCAGCTGCCCGGTGAGAATCAATTTACCCTTTCCAGGCATAATATTGACCTCAATCTGCAGAATCTCACCACCGATCGAGGTCCAGGCCAGGCCGGTCACCAGTCCCGGCTGTTCGAGCCGCTCCAGCTCTGACTCGGGGATACTCTTCGGGGGACCGAGATATTTGTTGACATTGCGCGTGGAGACCGTATAGGGGCCGCGCCCTCCTTCGGCAACCTTGCGCGCAATTTTGCGGCAGATCGACCCGATCTCACGTTCAAGATTCCTGAGCCCGGCCTCGGCGGTGTAGTGGGTGATCAGATACTGGACTGTCTCATCATTGATCTTCAACTGGCTCTTTTTGAGTCCGTTCTGCTCAATCTGCCTCGGCAGCAGATAGCGGCGGGCGATCACCATCTTCTCTTCAAGACTGTACCCCGAAAGCCGGATCATCTCCATGCGGTCAAGCAGCGGACCGGGGATGGTATCGCTGATATTGGCGGTGGTGATAAACATCACCCTGCTGAGATCAATGGGCAGGTTCATATAGTGGTCGCTGAACTCGTTGTTCTGCTCCGGATCAAGCACCTCAAGCAGTGCCGACGACGGATCACCGCGATAGTCGGAGCCGACCTTGTCGATCTCGTCCATCATAATCACCGGATTGTTCGACCCGGTCTGCTTCAGCCCCTGGACAATGCGCCCGGGCATCGCACCGATGTAGGTTCGCCTGTGACCGCGAATCTCGGCTTCATCGCGCATTCCGCCCAGCGAGAGGCGGTAGAACTTACGTCCCATCGCCCGCGCCACCGACTTGCCGAGAGAGGTCTTGCCGACGCCCGGAGGACCGACAAAGCAGAGGATCGGCCCCTTGGTGCTCTTGTTCAGTTTACGTACCGCAAGGTATTCGAGAATACGCTCTTTGATCTTCTCAAGACCGTAGTGATCCTCATCGAGTACCTCGCGGGCGTGGCCAAGGTCGAGGATGTCTTTTGTCCCCTTTTTCCACGGCAGATCAAGAATCCAGTCGAGATAGATACGGATGATCCCGGCCTCCGACGCATCCGGATGCATCATCTCAAGGCGCTGCAGCTGGCGATTCGCCTCTTTGCGCACATATTTGGGCATCTTCTTCTTTTTCAGACGGGTCTGCAGCTCCTCAATTTCGAGGCTGCGTTCGTCGGTATCACCAAGCTCCTTCTGCAATGCATGAAGCTGTTCTCGCAAATAGTACTCGCGCTGGGATTTCCCCATCTCCTCGCGCGCTTCGCTCTGAATCCGGGCCTGTACCGTGCTCACCTCAAGCTCCCTGGCAAGCAGCTCGTTGACAAGAACGAGGCGGCGCACCGGATCACTCTCCTCAAGAATCAGCTGCGACTCCTCGACCTTGAGGCGCAGGTTCGAACCGACCAGATCAGCGAGCCGCCCCGGCTCTTCGATGTTGTTGAGGATCATCATCAGATCAGCAGAGAGCATCCCGCGCAGGGACATGATCTTCTCGGTCTGTTCGCGGACATTACGCATCAGCGCCTCGACCTCGACCGTCACCTCGCCGACCTCTTTATCGGCCATCAGCTCGACACTCACCTCAAACCAGGGTTCGGTACGCGCCCAGCTTTTGATCCGCGCTTTGGTCATCGCCTGAACGAGGACTTTAAGCCGGCCATCCGGAAGCTTGAGGGTGCGCATGATCATGCAGACCATCCCCACCTCATACAGATCGCCGGTCGCAGGTTCATCATTTGAGGCCTCTTTCTGAGACACCAGCATCATCAGCTTGTCGCGCTCCATCGCCGCATTGACCGCCTCAACAGACGAGGTGCGGCCGACAAAAAGCGGAATAATCATATAGTTGAAGACCACCACATCGCGCACCGCCATCAACGGCAGCACGTCCGGCACCTCAATCTCTTCCGAATTGGCGAAATCATCCATACCGATACTCAGTGAATCGTTAAATTCCACGCTCAAAAATCCTCCAGATATAATTTCACCAGCGCAACCTTTGCGGACACTTCCTGAGTGTGCAGAGAAACGAAAAACCAACGCTATCATATAAACACCGGGGAAAGGGAAGTCAAGCAGATGGCAGAGCGGCTCTTTTTCCTTGAAGATGCCGGGAGTTTGTTTCATAGTTAAAAGGTCAGCACAGGGGACGGGAAAACCCCTGCACTGTATTCATATTCGCGGCGCAGGAGAAGAGTTGGTTACTCAACGTTCCCGGTAATACCAGGACCTTTTATGGAGCCGTCTATGAAGATACCAGAACTGTTTGACCTCACCGGATTTGACCACGCCTCTCTGTTTGCAGCAGAGACCCCGCCCTGGCAGCCCCTTGTCGACCTGAAAGAGTATATGAACACCCTGCCGTGGCAGGAGAACCCGCTTCCCCGAGGGGTCCCGTTGAAAGAGACGATCGTTCTTCATAACGGTGAGTACCGCAGTGCGGATAATCTTGATATTCACTTCGACGATGCCGCCGGGGGAAAGCTGACCGTTCATGAGGCCGACATCGTGCTTGACGGAGCCTCTGTATTGATGGCCGGCGCCATCTTTCAGAGTAACCGGCTGCTTATCGGCAGAGGCGTACTGGTTGAGAGCGGCGCAATGATTAAAGGCGCCACCGTTCTCGGTGACTGCTGTGAGGTCCGCCAGGGAGCCTACCTGCGCGGCTGGTGCCTCGCCGGAAAAGGCTGTATTATCGGCCACGCGACCGAGGTAAAACACTCGATCTTTCTGAACAACGCCAAAGCCGGACATTTTGCCTACATCGGGGACTCGATCCTCGGCGGCAATGTGAACCTCGGTGCCGGGACCAAACTGGCCAATCTTCGCTTTCTCCCCGGAAATGTCTTCGTCAAGAGTGATGGCGAGGATATCGATACCGGACTGCGCAAACTCGGCGCAATCCTCGGTGACGATGTCCAGACCGGCTGTAACTCGGTTACCAGTCCCGGTGTTGTTCTCGGCAGAGGCTCGCTGCTGCTGCCGAATATCACCGCACTCTCCGGAGCCCATAAGGCAAAAACAGTGCTGCATTGACAGACGCCGCCTGCCAGCCCCCTTCTCCGATACCGCCTGCCTTTTCAGGTGTCGCGGGCGCAGAGAGTTGTCCGCGCACGCCCCGGGTCGTCCGGTGCAGAGTCAGGAAACGGGTCAGGACCACGGAAAAAACAGAGAGACTATGAAAGGAACACTCCACGTCATCGGTGCAGGACCCGGTGATCCGAAACTGCTCACATTACGAGGTGCTGAACTGCTCAAAGAATGTCCGGTCTGGTTTCTGCCTTCTGCCCGCAGAAACGGCGAAAAATCGGTCGCCCGTGACATCGTCTCCGCTGTCGTTGACAGCAGCGAAAAAGAGCTCCTCAACCACTACTTTCCAATGAAAAAAATCCACCGGGGGGAGACGGTGAACCCGGAGGTGAAGGCCGCCTGGGAGGAGGGGGCACGGGCGATTCTTGCCCACCTCAACGCCGGTCGCGATGTCGCCATGCCCACCCTCGGCGACCCCGGCATCTACTCAACCGCCCTCTATGTCTGCGAAACACTGCAGGCCTTCGCAGAACCCTTTTCGGTCAGGATCACGCCGGGGGTACCCGCAATCTCCGCAACCGCCGCCGAGGCAAAGATGCCCCTCTGTCTCGGCGATGAACGGGTGGCGGTGATCCCGGCAACCTTTGCCAATGACAAGATAAAGGAGCTGCTCGCCCGGACCGAGGCCGCCGCCTTTATGAAGGTGGGACGGGCACTCGATCGTCTCATTCCCCTCTTTGAGGAGCTGGGTCTTCTCGACCACGCGGTCCTCGTCGAGCGGGCGAGCCTGCCCGATCAACGGCTGTGGCGTGATATCCGCCTCGCCCGGGGGGAGACGCTGCACTACTTTTCGACCCTGATCGTCCGCTCCACCTGTGAAGGGCAGCCGCTTGCCTGAACAGGAAGAAGATGGACGCTCTCTCCTCCCTCGGTCACCTCTGCTGGCAACTGAGCCGCATCAGCCTGTTCATCGTTCTCGGCCTCTTTGTCGCCACCATGATCGAGACGTTCAACTGGAGCCATCGCCTTGCCGCGCTGGCACGTCCGCTGATCCGTCTCGGCAACCTCTCGACGGTGACCGGAGCCAGTTTTTCACTCGCCTTTTTTTCGGGAGTGTCAGCCAACATCATGCTCGCCGAGGCCTATGATAAAAAGCGGATGAGCCATAAGGAGCTGGTGCTGGCGAACCTGTTCAAGTCTCTTCCCCGCTTTTTTCTGCATCTGCCGACAGTGTTCTTTCTGACCGCGCCCTTTCTGCATCGCGGGGCGTTTCTCTATGTCGGACTCACCTTCGGGGTCGCCGTTCTCCAGACCTTTACGGTGGTTGTCGCCGGCCGCCTGCTGCTGCCGAAGAATCCCCGCAAGCCGGCTGAAGGCACCGGTCACCGGCGGCTGAGCTTCAGAGAGGCGTACAGAAAAAGCATGACCCGGCTGAAGGCAAAACTGGTGCAGATTGGCAGGGTGATGGTTCCGATCTACCTCCTCTTCTTCGTGTTGGCCCAGACCGGTTTTTTTGACCGGTTGAACGCCCTCTTCGCCGATCACCTCTGGTTTTTACGCTGGCTCAGACCGGAGGCCATCGGTATTGTCGTCCTCCATCTCACCGCCGAATTCTCTGCCGGACTGGCCGCCGCATCGGCGCTGCTGGCCGACAACAGTCTCGGCATCAAAGAGGTGGTGCTGGCACTGCTCACCGGAAACATCCTCGCCACGCCGATCCGCGCAATGCGCCACCAGTTTCCGTACTACACCGGAATCTACCCGGTAAAGCTCGCACTCGAGCTGATCGCAATCAGTCAGCTCACCCGCGCCGGCTGTATTCTTCTGGTAACCGTTCTCTACTTTTTTTTCGGATAAGACCATGCACCCACCCTTCCCCGTTCTGACAACTCTTCCCCGCACAGAAGCTGTTCCCGCAGAGAGCAGTGCAGTCTCTCAGAGCCTGCTGCTCACCCTCACTGAAACGGCCCTTTTCTCAATCCGGCCCGGCTGCCCGGAGGTAAAGCGATGAGCTGCCCCGCCTTCGTCCTCTCCGGGGTCTCGTCGGGCAGCGGCAAGACCACCCTTGCCCTCGGGCTGATGGCCGCCTTTGCCCGCCGCGGTCTGCGGGTTGCCCCGTTTAAGTGCGGCCCCGATTTTATCGATCCCGGCCTGCATCGCCTCGCCTGCGGCAGCGTCTCCCGGAACCTCGATCTGTGGATGGCAGGAGAGACGGCGGCCCACAGCACCTTTGTCCGCGCCAGTGCCGAAGCCGATATCGCCATTGTCGAAGGAGTTATGGGGATGTTTGACGGCGGCCGCTCCTCTTCCGGAGAGCTGGCAAAGGAGTTCGGGCTTGCCAACATCCTCGTTCTCGATGTCCGCAGCATGGCCGAGTCGGCAGCAGCGATTGTCAAAGGCTTTCAAACACTCGTGCCCGGGGTGGATGTCGCCGGAGTGATCCTCAACCGCATCGGCAGCAGCCGGCATCTGCAGCTGGTACGAGACGCGATTGACCACCACTGCAGTGCAAAGGTCATCGGCTCTCTGCCGCGGAGTGTCGACTTCACCATCCCGCAGCGCCACCTTGGCCTGCTTACCGCAGAAGAGGCGCCATTTGCACCGGAGGCGATCGAACTGCTCGCCAAAACAATCGAAGAGCACCTTGATCTCGACCGGCTGCTGCTGCTTGCGGAAAGGAAACAGAGTGAATCAGCGCCGGGTGGCGGAAGTGCTGAGAGCAGCACCCCGAAACCACGCTGCCGGATCGCGGTCGCCCGTGACCGTGCCTTCTGTTTCTACTATGAGGACAACTTCGATCTGCTGCGCGAGGCGGGAGCGGAGCTGCTCTTCTTCAGCCCCGTTGACGATGTCGAGATGCCGGAGGCAGACGGCCTCTATCTTGGCGGCGGCTACCCGGAACTCCACGCCCAAGAACTTGCCGCCAACCACTCGATGCTCGCTTCGATCAGAAACCACATCAGCACCGGCAGACCATGCTTTGCCGAGTGCGGCGGCTTTATGTACCTGACCGAGGGGATTGAACTCGAGGAGAACTTTTCACCGCTGGTCGGCCACTATCCGGTACAAGCGACAATGAACACACGACGCACCAGTCTCGGTTACCGACAGCTGACCACAAACTCCGCCAGCTTTTTCGGCCCTGCGGGAACCGTACTGCGGGGGCATGAGTTCCACTATTCACAGATAAGCGACATGCCCGCAGAGATCGAACGCCTCTTTACCGTCGAAAAACCGGGAGTCGGCGCAATGGCACCTGAAGGGTGGCGACTCGGCAGTGTGGTCGGGGGCTATATGCACCTTCATTTCGGCTTTTCCCCACAGGCGGTAACAGCCTTTATTGCCGCCTGTTCCTGATGACACGTACAACGGTACGACCATCGATAACGAGAAAAACGGGTCCAAAGTCGACAGAGAGGGGGTGAAGATATGGTCACCACCGGGTAAAATACGCGATGCGCAACAAAGGTGTCTGCACCGTAAACCTGCAGAAAGACCGGGTATGCCGCCATTGACACGCATTGGCCGCTCTGCTCAGTTCAAAAATTCACGTTCCAGCGACCGCGTTGATCCGAAAGAGGAGGCAAAAAAGATGTCAGACCAGATTGCCAGTGCCCTTATCGAAGCACTCGACGATGAGTACAAAGCGCGTGCGACCTATCGCCATGTTATCGCCACCTTCGGTCCGATCCGTCCGTTTATCAATATCGTCAGGGCCGAGAGCAGACATATTCAGGCGCTTCTTCCTCTGTTTTACAGATACGGTGTTCCGGTCCCTGCCGATACCTGGGAAGAGCGGATTGCCACACCCGAATCGATATCGGATGCCTGCAGGGCCGGAATCGATGCCGAAATTGAAAATGCCGGGATGTATGACCGTCTGCTCAAAGCTGTCGAGGGGTATCCGGATATTCAACGGGTGATGATGAACCTGCAGAGGGCTTCGGCGCACCATCATCTGCCGGCATTTCAGCGCTGTTTCGCCAGATCCTGCGGCCGGCAGCAATCGTCTGCTGACAACCCGCGCCGAAAAAAGATGAGAGGCGGCCGTTGCGGCAGAGGAGGTCGCGGCAGGTGCAGACAGCAGAAAAGAGTGTAACCGGGCAGGCCAAGCGCAGACAACTCCGTAAGCAGACAGTGATTACAGTTCAAAATTCAAGAGACGTACATACCCCCTGCACTGTTGTCTGATCGCAGCACGGGAGGGTATTTTCTGTCCCCTCAGAACGTTTCCACCACAGGAGAAAAGTATGGCAGTCACGCTGACCCCGATCGCCGCCGGCGATATTGAGGCGGAATCCTTCCGCATTATTGAAAGCGAATTTAACTACAGCAAACGCGCTGAGCTCAACGAGGCGGAGTTTCGGATCATCCAGCGGGTGATCCACGCCACCGGTGATTTCGCCTTTGCAGATAATATGCGCTTTGCCCCCGGTGCTGTTGACACCGGGATCAAAAAGCTGCAGGCGGGCAAAAAGATCCTCACCGATGTCACCATGGCGGCGGCCGGAATCAGCAAGCCGGCCGTGCACAAATGGGGCGGCGAAGTGATCTGCGGCGTCGCCGATCCGGAGGTCGCCGCCAGAGCAAAAGAGCGCGCAGAGACCCGCTCCGAAACCGCGATCAGCCTCCTCCTTGACGAGAGCATCGGTATTGTTGCCGTCGGCAACGCCCCGACCGCCCTTGTCAGGGCGGTACGAATCGTCAACGAACGCTTTGCCTCCGATCCACCACTCATCGTCGGTGTGCCGGTCGGATTCGTCAACGCCCCGGAGTCAAAGGATCTGCTGGTCGAGGAGAACAGCTGCTACATCACCGCCCTTGGCCGCAAGGGGGGCAGCCCTGTGGCCGCGGCGATTATCAACGCACTGTTGCGTCTGAGCGACAGCTAAGCGGGAATTTCTGCTCAGCAACCCAAAAGGGGACAGTGCCAGACAGATCGAGCATGTTGCCCACACAAAAAAGGGGCTGTGACAATCGCTGTCACAGCCCCGCTCTTCTTGCTGGTACACCAGGAGGGATTCGAACCCCCGACCTCTTGGTTCGTAGCCAAGCGCTCTATCCAGCTGAGCTACTGGTGCATGGGGAGATGGTTTTATACACCACCCTCTTGTGAGACTCAAGAATTATTTTATTTTTTGCGGTTTTTGCTCTCTGGCCGCCGCTGCTCCTGCTCCTTTTTGTGAAACACGATTTCATGGTCGTTCGGCTTCAGCTGCGAGTTGCCGATAATCTCGATCCCGACGTCATAGCGCTTCTCCATATCACAGAGTTCGCCCCGCTTATGGTTGAGCAGATACGAGGCGACATCGAGCGGCAGGCGGCACTCGACCCGGGCCACCGGTTTCCGGCTCGCTCCGGTCTGGATTCGCCGCAGATAGAACAGCGACAGCGTCTCAACCGAACGGAGTTTTCCCCGCCCTCTGCAGTATTCGCAGACCTGGTAATTCCCGGCTTCAATAGGCGCGCCGAGCTTCTGGCGCGAGATCTCCATCAGCCCGAACTTGGAGATCCGGCTGAAATCGACCTTCGCCTTATCCCGCTTCATCGCCTGCTTCACCTGTTTCTCAACCGCGTTGATATGTTTGCGGCTGCGCATGTCGATAAAATCGACGACAACCAGCCCGCCGAGGTCACGCAGGCGCAGCTGCCGGGCAAGTTCGGTTGCCGCCTCCATGTTGGCCTGAAAGATCGACTCTTCAAAGTTGGCCCCCTTTGAGGTCGAGCCGGAGTTGACATCGATCGCCACCAGCGCCTCGGTCGGATCAATGACAATCGAACCACCGGAAGGAAGACTCACCTGCGACTGATAGATCTGTTCGATCTGATCTTCGACACTGTAGTGGTTGAAGATCGGTCGCGCCCCCTGATGCAGCCTGACCCGGACCGTGCGCTGGCTGCGCGGCTGCATCTCAAGAAACTCCTTTACCTGCTCAAGGGCGGTACGGTCATCGACAAGGATCTCTTCAATTGCGGGATCGAAATGCTCGCGCAGAAAACGCGAGACGGTGCGGTGATCCTCATAGAGCAGACCGACACCTTTCATGCTCTGCCCCTTTGCCCGGATATCCTGCCACAGCCTGAGCAGATACTCAACATCCCTTGTCAGCGCATTTTCGGTGATACCAGAGCTCGCAGTACGGACAATCCACCCGATTCCCTCGGGGATATCAAATCCGTTCATGATCTCCCTCAGCTCACCCCGACGCTGCTCTCCTGAAATACGGCGGGAGATCCCGGACGAATCGGAGCCGGGCATAAGAACCACGCAACGTCCGGGAATCGAGAGAAAGGTGGTCATATTGGCACCTTTGCGCCCGACCTCCTCTTTCACCACCTGGGCGAGGAGCTCCTGCCCCCGCTCAATGACATCGGTGATGTTCAGCTTCTTCCACTGCTGTTTTTCAACCTTCTCACGAACCTCATCGCTGAGATTGGTCTTGAAATATTCGGGATGGATTTCACCAAACGGCAGGAAACCGTTCTTCTCGGTTCCGTAGTCGATAAAGGCCGCCTGGAGTGAGGGCTCGACAGCAACAACCCGCGCCTTGTAGATATTGCTCTTTCGCTGCTCTCTACCGGCGGTGGAGACATGGATCGAGTCGAGCCGCCCGGATTCAAGCAGCGCAAGGCGGCACTCTTCGGGCTCCTCTGCATTGATCAGCAGCTTCAATGCCCGGCGCGGCTCTTCATCACCCTCTGCCTCTTTATCGCTTCCGCTTTTCTGTTCGCTGTCGGCTGTGGTGGCAGCTTTTGCCGCAGAGCGTTGCGAACGCAAACCACGGCCGCGCTTCTTCGCCGTCTCCTCTGCCGGTTTTTCAGTCTCTCCCCCCGCGGCGTCACCAGGATCAGCGGCGGGCTTCTCCGAACCGGGCTCCTCGACTGCACCCGGCAAACCACTGTTGTCCGCCTCTTTCTTCCCGGCGGCAGAGCTGCGGCTGCGCCGGGAGCCGCCCCGACTGCCGCCACTTTTTCTGCTGCCGCCACCCTTCCCACTGCTCTCCTCCTCGTTTTTTGGGCGAGGAGCACTCTTTTTTACAGCGGTTTCGCTCTTTTTTGCGGCGGAGCCTTTTCCCGCATCACTCTTTTTTGGGGCTGCAGCCGCTTTTTTGCCGGTGCGGGCGGCCGGTTCTGCAGAAGATTTTTTCTCCTCCTCCGCCGATTCTGCAGGAGCTGATTTCTCACCGCCCCCGGAGGTACTCTTCCACCACGCGCCTATGGTCGCCTTGATACCGGTTCTCTTCTTTTTTCCTTCTTCACTCATACCTTTTTCCTCGTCCCGCTCTCTTTCCCTCCTTCAAAAAGGACGAAAAGACCCGGACACCTGAAATCTTCATCTGGTCGCAGACAGCAGGAGCTTTCACCACAAAAGCCGGCGCTGTTCAGACAGACCGCTGTCTGCCGTCGGGATGCTGATACCTGTTCATCCGCCGGAGGAGAAAAAAGCGCAACCGCTGTCTGCCCTCTTTTTCGAGAAAGAAAGCAACAGTCAGTGCCGCTGACACCACCGGTCACCGGCAGGACTTCTCCCGGCAGGTTATGAACATACCAGAATCACCACCTCGACGGCGTATTCTCGCTGCGAACCGTTCTGATTCGAAAACGCGTCTCGAAAAGAGCAGAGACTCTCTCCTGCGGCAACCGCACGCCCGGATCAACCCGGCACACACCCCTGTTAAGGGTGCCTTGAATACTCGTGTCATCTGTTCACAATCGAGGTGCAGGAGAAAATTGATCTGAGATATATAACTGATATTTCGAAAATAAATTTCGACTGCACCAAAGAAAATTGCCGAATGACTGTTTCTTCAAGATTCCCTTTATTTACCGTTGTATGAATCTCTTGACAATGACTATTTCTCTTTCGACCTCCGCAGGCAGAGACTGACCCCGCTGCCGGCCGATGACTTTAGCCTTGACACACCATCCCCCGCCCCGTAAACTCAGTCGTTGCAATACAATTTTTTTTACCCTGCAGCCTTCCGGGCCCGCCGCCGCCAGGCTGTATCCACCACCTCGATAACCTCCAGAGAGCTACGGTTACCATGTCACCAAGAATCCCTGTCAACGTCTTTGATCCAGCCTGTACCAGCGACACCAGTCTCCTTGCCAGAACTCTCCGCACCGGTTTTTTTGGAGGGACACTGCTCTCCACTCTTGTCTTTTTCCACCCTGCAGAGCTTTTTGCCGCCAATGCGGCAACCGAAGAGTGGGATATAACCGCCGATAAGATTATCAACTTTGACAACCCGAAAAGTATCGTCGCCAAGGGCAATGTTGTGCTGATCAAAAAAGAGAAGCTGCCGATTAACATGCCCCGACCGGAGAGCCGCCTCACCGCATGGTCAACGCTTCTCGGAGAAGAGGATGGTGCGAAGGAGATGAGCGCTGCCGAGGCCGAAAAGGCTGCCGAGCCGAAGTACCAGACCACGGTGACGATCAAGGCCGACTGGCTCGCCTACGATATGGAGTTGAAGACGATCAAAGTCAAAGGCAACCTCAGCATTACCGGCCCTGAAGATCAACTGCGGGCAAAAGAGGGGTCGCTGAATCTGAACGATGAGACCGGCGAGTTCTCTGAAGCAACGATCACCCGGAAAGATCTTGATCTCCACCTTGAGGGGAAAAAGATCAAAAAAACCGGTTATGAGACCTATGAAATTGAGTCCGGCTGGGCGGTCACCTGTAAGCTCAAAGACGGCGAAACCGCCCCGTGGTCTGTTGCCGCCTCTGACACCCGAATTACCAAAGGGGGCTATGCGGTCCTCAAAAACGCCCGCTTTCGTATCCGGGACGTGCCGGTTCTCTACTCTCCATGGCTTATTCTACCGGTAAAGAACACCCGCCAGACAGGTCTTCTCCTCCCCGAATTTGAATACTCCTCGACAGGCGGCTTCAGCTTCGGGGTACCTCTCTTTCTGAACATTTCAGACTCTGCCGACGCCACCCTCTATCCCTTCTGGTACGTCGATCGAGGGGTGATGGCCGGAGCTCAGTTTCGGTATATGACCAGTGATCTGTCAAAAGGGATGATCATGGGCAACTGGCTCAAAGATGATCTCTCCGACGGTGATACCACCTCAAGCTACTATCAGGACACCAACTACACCCATACCGATGACGATCGCTACTGGGTGCGCGGAAAAGCCGACTACACCTTCGGTGACGGCTGGGTCACCCGTGTTGATATGGATCTTGTCTCCGATCGCGACTATTTACGAGAGTTTGACCACGGCTACACCGGCTACGATACGACAAAAGAGATCTACCTCGATATGTTCGGGCGCTCTTTTGACAGTGAAAGCGCGGAAGAGCGCAACAACAGCCTGAGAATGCTCAAGAGCTGGGGCGGCATCTCACTTGAGGGCACCCTGCTTGCGGTCGATGACCTTGATGAGAATACGACAATAACCGAGACCACAACGACCACAGATCCGGTTACCGGCGTCGAGACAACGACAACGACCACCTCGACCGAGCCGTCACCGCTGTGGAAGATGCCGGAAATCAACTTTGACGGCACCATTGACTCCGGGGTGATGAACATCACCTTCGACTGGGATGCCAGCTATGTCAACTACTGGCGTGAAGACGGGATCGGCGGCAACCGTGTCGATCTCCGTCCGGCGCTCTCCACCCCTGTCAATGTTTCGCCGTGGCTTGAGAGCCGTGCAGAGGTTGCCGTACGCAACACCTACTACTCGATAGAGGAGTATGGAGATACAGAAGCGTGGACCAATGAAGACACAATCAATCGCTTCTTTCCCGAATTTGAGATTGACAACGCCACCACCCTGCAGCGCGACTTTGGCCATGGCGCAGACAGGACACGGCATCAGTTCCGCCCCTATGTTAACTATCAGTTCATCCCCGATTTTGATAATCAGGACACCATTCCGCGGTGGGATGATGTCGATCTGATCACCGAACAGAACACATTTACCTACGGAATCGACAACACCATCAGCAGGGTTCTGCAGAGCAGTACCGGAATGGAGGATCTCTCCGACTACCTGACATTTCTGATTGAGCAGTCGTACCGCATGGATAAGACCCATGAGGAGGAGCCATTTTCGGATATCTACGGAAAACTGACCCTGAACCCGTTTGTCAACGCATCGCTCAGCTACAAGAGTTACTATGATGTCTACGACAACGAGTTCAACAAACATAACTTTGAGGCCGGCTACACCTTTTTCGAAGGGACCTACTTCAGCGTCGAGTACAGCTACAACAGACTGTATGATATTGAGCAGATTAACGGCAATCTCGGCCTGCGCCTGCTCGAGAGCTGGCAGTTTACCGGAAGTATCGAACACTCACTGGCCCACGAAGAGACCAATGCCGCAAAGGCGAAACTGGCCTATATGGCAAACTGCTGGGGACTGGCGGTGCAGACAAAATATACGCCGGCCGACACCTCATACATGCTCACCTTTGAGCTTGCCAACCTCGGAGAGGCTTTCGGATTCGGACTCTGAGCCGATGGCGGGCAGATGGTGTTCGATCTTTTCAACGGCGATGCTGATGGAATTTTTGCCCTTCATCAGTATCGCCTCTCTTTTCCCGCGTGCAGCCGGCTGATAACCGGAGTCAAGCGGGATATAAAGCTGCTCGACAAGATTGACGCCGGAGTACAGGGGGCGGAGATACAGGTCTTTGATATCTCACTTGACAGCAACCGCAGCCGACTGGCGGCGCTGCTCGCCGACGGCAACCGCATCTGCTGGTTTGATCACCATTTCGCAGGAGAGATCCCGAACCACCCGAACCTCTCGGCCACCATCGAGACCTCGGCGTCGACCTGTACCTCACTGATCGTCAACCACCACCTCAAAGGCGCTCACCCGCTCTGGGCGCTCTGTGGTGCGTTCGGCGATAATCTGCACGCTCCGGCAAAAGAGCTGGCACGCCGTCACCACCTCAAGGAACGTGAGGTCGCCCGGCTGCGCGAGCTTGGCGAGCTGGTCAACTACAACAGCTACGGGGCAGATCCCGGTGATCTTCACTTTGCGCCGGCCGATCTCTACCGCGCCGTCTCGAGCTTTACCAGCCCTTTTGCCTGGCTCGACCAGAGTGAAGAGCTCGCGGTCCTGCGCTGCGGCTGTGCCGATGACCTCCGCCGGGCCGAAGAGGAGGGAAAACGTGAGACGGCCGGATCAGGCCATCTCTATTTTTTCCCCGACGCACCGTGGGCACGACGTATTTCCGGCCTCTTCTCGAACCGCGAGGGGCAAAGGTATCCCGATATCGCCCAGGCGGTCATCACCAGCTTCGGCGACAGCGTGCGCATCAGCGTCCGGGCGCCGCTCACCGACCGGCGCGATGCCGATATCCTCTGCCGGCGCTTTCCGACCGGCGGCGGCCGTGCCGCTGCCGCCGGAATCAACGCCCTGCCCGCCGCAGAGCTGCCCCGCTTTATCGACGCCTTTGGACGAACCTGGGCGTAATACTCCCTCTGCCTTTGCGATGAAAACACCCACCCTGCCGCAACGTCTCCTCTCTGGCCTTGTTTTACTGCTGTTGACCATCACGATGACCGCAACCGGCGAGTCACGGGAGAGAGCAGAAGAGAAACCGATACAGCTCAACACCACAAAATACCGAAAACTCTTTGCCGACCTTCAAACACGGGGGTTCAGCCGCAGCCGTCTCGACCAGATTTTCTCAGGTCTGACCATCAATCCGAAGGTGCTCAAACTGTTCGAGAAACAGTGGAGCAAACCGACTCCGTGGTACCAGTATCGCCCCCGCTTTCTGACCCGGCCCGTTATCATCCGGGGGAAAAATTACCTGCGCAAGTTTCGTCCGCTTTTTGACCGTATCGAAAAACAGTACGGAGTAAACCGTGAAGTCATTGTCGCCATCTGGGCGGTGGAGACACACTTTGGCGGAAATACCGGCAACTTTGAGATGCTGCGCAGTCTCAACACCCTTTTTGCCGCCAGCCCGAGACGCAGTGATTTTTTCCGCAACGAGCTGATTGAGTACCTGCTGCTCTGCAAAAAAAACGGCTTTGATCCGCGCGCGCTGAAAGGCTCGTGGGCCGGGGCGCTCGGTCAGGCACAGTTCATGCCGTCGAGTTACAATCGCTACGCGGTCGATTTTGACGGTGACAACCGCGCCGATCTGTTCACCTCCCGTCCCGATATCTTTGCCTCTGTCGCCAACTACCTGCGCCATTTCGGCTGGCGTCTCGACCAACCGGTCTATCGCCGTCTCGGCCATCGGCTGAACAGTCGACAGCTCGAAAAGATCGCCTCAGGAGGCTGGGATAACACTGTTTCATGGACTGTTCTCAAGAAGCAGCAGGGGATCACCCTGCCGAAACCGGCGGCCGGAAGCGCGCTGACCCTTGTCCCCCTCGACCTCGACCCGAAAAACGGCGGCGGCAAACTCTTTCTTGTCGGATACCCCAACTTTCAGGCCATCCAGCACTACAACCACAGCCAGAAATACGCCACGGTGGTCAGCCAGCTGGCAGAGGCACTGGCAGAGTAAGATGACCCGCCCACCCTCCCTGATGCTGCTCCTGCTGCCGATGCTGTTGACTGCAGCCACCCTGTTTTCCGCCTTTGAAGAGCAGCGCTGGCGGCCTCTGCATCAGCTGCCGCCGGCACAGACTCCACTCTTTGTCGATGACGGTGACCCCGTCACCCTGCAGAGAGCCGCCGCCAGTCAGCTGCGCTGGCTGCGGCACCAGCAGCCCCAGGCAGAGGCCTCCTTTGGGACAGCGACCATCCCTTTTCGCCAGTTGCAGAAGTCTCTTGAGCATTTGAGCGCGTTCGTCAACACCGCTCCGACCAGAGAGCAGCTTGCCCGCTTTCTCGCCGCCAACTACCGCGTCATCCAGGCTGGCGGCCGCAAACAAAAAAGCGGGCGCAAGATGCTTGTCACCGCCTATTACGAGCCGATCTTTGCAGGAGACAGCAGCAGAACCGAAAAAGCGCGCTCGCCGCTCTACCGTCTGCCTGAAGAGATGAAGGGAGAGGAGGGAGAACCGCAGTGGGAGCGCCGGACAATTGAGCTTTCGGGGCGACTGGCCGGCAGCGAACTCGCCTGGCTGAACGATCCCTTCGACGCCTACCTGCTCCATATCCAGGGATCGGGACGGATCAGAAAGCCCGACGGTTCCCTGCTCACCGTCCGCTATGCAGGCAACAACGGCCACCACTATATGAGCCTTGGCAAACTCTTTGTCGACGAGAAGATCATGACCCGCCGCGAGGTGAGTATCCCGGCAATGCGCCGCTGGTTCAAGGCGCACCCGCAAGAGCTCCGGCGGATGCTGTTTCACAATCCCCGCTATATCTTCTTTACCGAAGGAGACAGCGGTCCCCCTGAGGGCAGTAACGGAACCCCGCTGACTCCGGGGCGTTCGGCGGCAATTGATCCGACGATCCTCCCCACCGGCAGTGTCGCCATTCTCAGGACCCGAATGCCTGTTTTCACCAACGAGAAAATCAGCGGCTGGAAGGAGGTAACCCGGCTGGTCTTTCCGCAGGACTCGGGTGCGGCAATTCAGGGTGCCGGACGGATCGATCTCTTTCTCGGTCACGGCAAGAACGCGGAAAAAACCGCCGAGGTGATGCAGGAGCCGGGAGAGCTCTACTTTCTCCTCTGGAAAGAAGAGACCGAGTAACCTCTCTTTTGCGCCGGCAGCTGAGTTTTCAGGGGGCGCAGAAAAGAGAGGTGGAGCAGAACGTTAAAGCACCGTAAAACGCTCCCAGAAATCGGGAAAGGACTTGGCCACACACTCCTCACCGCAAATTTTTACCCCCGGAATCCGCAGCCCGGCGACCGCCATGCTCATCGCCATCCGGTGATCCTGATACGTCTCGATCTCCGCCCCGTGCAACCGCCGCATACGGTCGTCATTGCCGCCGGCACCGTGGATGATCATTGAGGCGTCAAACTCCTCGACCTCAACACCGAGTCTGCGCAGTTCGCTGGTTACCGCGCTGAGGCGGTCGCACTCCTTGATCCGCAGGTGGCCGATGTTGTTGATTCTTGTCTCGCCGTGAGCAAAGGCGGCGACCACCGCAAGCGTCGGGACCACATCGGGCATATCGCCCATATCGACAGTAATACCGTCGAGCCGTTCCGCCCCGGACAGCATCACCCCCCGGTCTGTCTTGTCGACCGAGCACCCCATCCGCGCCAGCAGAGGCAGCAGCATCGCATCACCCTGAAGTGACGGAATCGGGACATTGCGCACCTCGACCCGGCCGGCGGTTACCGCAGCGGCGGCCCAGAAGTACGAGGCACCGGAGGCGTCGCCTTCGACCTGGTACTCGCGCGCCCGGTAGCACCCCTGCGGGATCTGAAACCAGCTGTAGTCCTCTGTACAGTCAACGACTATGCCGAAATCAGCCATCACCGCAAGGGTCATCGCCACATACGGACGCGAAAGGACCTCACCCTCGACCTGCAACGTCGCCGGCTGCCGGGTAAAGGGTCCCACCAGCAACAGCGACGAGAGGTACTGGCTGCTTTTGCCCGCGGGCAGGACCGTCGTCCCGCCGGCAATCCCGTCACGCAGTGCGGCGTTGATCTTCAACGGAGGACAGCCGGTCCCCCCGGTTGAGACGATATCGACTCCCCAGCCGGAGAGAGCCGAAAGAAGCGGCGCTATCGGACGCTGGCGCATCCGTTCACCGCCGTCAATAATCACCATCCCGCTGCCGAGAGAGGCAAGCGAAGCGAGAAAACGGGTTGCGGTCCCGTTGTTGCCGAGAAAGATCGGTTCTCTGACCGCCTCAATCCTGCCGCCGTTGCCGTGAATCGTCCAGCACTCCTCCTCCCGGTCAATTCTGACCCCGAACCGGGTCAGAGCTGCACAGAGGAGTTCGGTATCCTCACTGACGAGAAGACCCTTCACCTTACTGACACCGTCGGCAAGGGCTGCTGCCACCAGCGCCCGCTGGGTGATACTTTTCGAACCGGGAACAGCAACTGAGGCAGCAATCCGGCTGCGGGGGGTAATTTCAATCATCGGAAACCTCACTGTGTCGTCTGCACGCCGCAAAACAGATGAAAATCAGCACTGACCGGACATGTACGCAGATAAATTTACGAGCACTTGCAATTTACTCTTATTATGCCATAATATAAGCTGGTGCAACAGTTTTAGCCCCACATTTCTTATCAGATCGTGGTGACCACTTCTGCAATCTGTCGATATTCAAGGTGACCATGAGTTTTTCAGTTTTGTGTTTCACAGTACGTTTTCGCAACGCTCTGCTGCAGGACGTTCCGGACAGCGCCCTGCAGCAAAACGCGCTACGCCCCGGCCCCGCGACACACTCTGCCGATCAGAAATACCGGGTACGCACCGTGCTCTTCACCTGCTCGCAGCCTTCAACTTCCAGAAGCTTGCTGCGTGCCTGCTCCAGGCGCGGTTCAATGAATTTATTCATCGATAACCTCCCAATGGCCGCCTTTGGCAGGACCGACCCGTCTGATTCTACTCTTTTTCTGTAATACCGAAATATTACGCTCTATAGAGCGGGTTGTCACACCGATTGTCTCCGCGAGCTGCTCTATGGTAACTTTGGAGTGTGTTCTCATTATGGAGATAATTTTCTCCGACGTTTTCTCCGACGTTTTCTCCGACGTTTCCCCGATGCTCTGCCGACGCTTTGCCGATGTTTTTTCACTATTCAGCGCCTCTTGACAGCCTTCCGCAAAGTCAAAACAGACTTCGAGAAAGTGATCGCTGAAATGAAAAATCTCCCGCGGATATTTTTGCAGAATCCGGTTCATACCCGAGCCAAGTTGTTCCACCAACTCAAGATCTCTATAAACACGCATAATTTCACGATTTCTAATCATGGAACGACCACGAAAAAATTCTTCTCTGCTAAGACCCGGAACAAGACCGCCATAAGAAGTAATCGTCAGACGGTTGGCGTAGATTTCCACTACCGGAGAAACCTCATGGCTGTAATCGTTATGAACAATAGCATTGATAAAGGCTTCCCGCAGAGCGGTCTTATCGATCATCTGCTTTTGCAGCCTGCGTGCGTTCCCGGTAATTTTGGTAAAGGTTCTGTTTTCGATC
>PDWI01000884.1_pt1 | contig 48613 bp, 36 predicted proteins | sample 1430891 | NCBI WGS metagenome assembly PDWI01 (sample SAMN01162508, study PRJNA174530) | Oral metagenome, whole genome shotgun sequencing project. | biome: Marine environment; feature: Marine mammal; material: Swab sample of the gingival sulcus; isolation source: swab sample of gingival sulcus...
AATAATAGTATTTAGAGGTCTCTAATATAGAGACCTCTTTTTTATCAAATCAAATATTAAGAGTTTGTGGAATAAGTATTTAATTATTTTTTAAAGACAAAACAGATTATCTATTTTACCATTCCTACCTGCCATTGTGGAGCGTCATTATTAAGTAATGAGACTACTGAATTTTTCTCTCATTACGAGCAATCAATAACTCAATGAGCATGTCCGTGACTACCAGAGTTGGTCATTTTAGCATTGATAAAAAACGCCCCTTTGACAACTACTTGAGAGTCTTGTGACAAAGCAACAATAGGTGTAATAGCGGTATAGCCTACCTCCGAAATGCCTTTTGAGACCTCTATGCGTTCAAAAAACATTTCGCCATCGCTCGAAGTAGTGCCATCGTGGTCGCCCTCTGTATGAGCATCTCCGTGGTCTTCGTCTACATTGTCGTGATGATGCTCGTCAGCCTCTTTGTCGGTCTTGATGAAGATATAGTATTTACCTTCTGACGATACAATAGCATCATTGGGGACGGCGGCTATCTTCTTATCATTCAAACTGATAAGCCCTATCACATTCATTCCATCAAAAAGCCCATCTGTATTCCCGACCACTTTGGCATGGACAGAGATACTTTTGCTTTCATCTTCAAAAGAAGAACCAATATTAAATATCTGAGCATCATACTCTTTGACTGGATTATTTGTAAGCGTAAAATGTATCTTTTGCCCCACTTTTGCTTGATATAAATCTTTTTCGAACAGTTGCAAATCAAGATGAAGCAAACGATTGTTGACCACCTCCGCCACTGGTGAGGTAGCATCTACAAAACTACCTATCTTCGCCATTATATCACTCACACTTCCACTTATAGGCGACACTATCGGCAACTCCGACCTGATGTTATCCTCACTTAACAGTTGTGGAGAGATACCTATCATTTGCAGTTGTTGAGCAAGAGATTTCATACGAATATTCAACGATTTATATTCGGCAGTGGCTGATTGTAGGTTTTTGACAGCACCAGCGTTGGCTTCGTTGAGTTGGCTTTGGCGTTGTAACTCCTGTTGAGCCAAACCGAGTCGAGTTTTTATGCTTAAATACTCCTCTTGCAATGACACTATCTCTTGGTTGGCTATCTTGGCAATGGTCTGACCTTTATCAACATAACCACCAATACTAACATCTATTGAGCGAACCACACCACCCAACAGCGGAGTAACACTTGCCTTCGCATTGTTTGGCACTCGTAATACACCATTAGTCTTCAAAATGTAAGTAAGTTCTTTGTACTCTACACTACCCAACTCTATACCAACAGTCTGCATCTGCTCTTCGTTAAGAGCGACAACCGTTTCTGATACCTCTTCTGTATGAGACTCTTCGCCGTGAGTGTCTGCTTCATTATGTTTATGAGATTGGCACGAAGGCAAAAATAGAGCCATAGTATAGGATAGACAAATAACTTGTAATATATGTTTCGTTTTCATCATTTTTTTATCTATTTATAAGTGAATAAATTTTTATAGTTAATTGATTGATTTGTTGAATGCTATTAAGATAATTTAAATAAATATCAATAGCCGTTTGTATAGCATATAGGCTCTCTATATATGATATTTCGCCCGTCTGATAGCCCAGTTTGGCTACCGATATTATCTCTGAGGCATTGGGCAAAGCCATATTTTTAAAATACTCATACTGTTGCAACGCCTGTTTGTAGTCTGAGAGTCTATTTTGCAGTTCAGTCTGAAGTTGTCGTTTTTGCCACTGAGCCGATAGTTTAGAGGCTTGTTGGTGTCGTCTAAACGCCTTAATCTTCGCCATAGAAGAGCCGAACGATAGCGGAATAGCAACCCCCACTTCGAAGGAAGAGAACCGCTGTTTTCTGTCGTAGAAACGCTCAACGCCATCAGGCGAATGCAATCCTACGCTTGATACATTGTTATAGCCAATCGTGAAATCAGGCAACAGAGAGGATATTTCCACACGACTATTTTGACGAGCAATTTTTGCCTCTTGCAAAAACAACTGAACCTCCGGAGTATCATCAACCATCGTACTATCGACCACCTCTTCAATCATCAACGGCATATATTCTCCTTCACTCCGAACCAAAAACTTCTCATCGCTCTGCAACAAACTATATAGATTTTGATAAGCGTTTTCAAGCGAGACTTCATTTTGACGATAAAGCAACGCTACCTCACTATATTTAGTGTGAGCGGTACTAATATCCAATTTAGAGACCTCGCCAGTGTGAAATCGTAGTTCTGCTATTCGTACCAAATCGACATATATAGAATCTAGTTGTTGCAAATATTTATTCCTGTGAGTAAGATACTCTATTTCGTAAAAATAGGAACGTACAAGGTTTTTCAACTCAACGACAAACAACTCTTTCTCCAACTTCTTACCGTCATATTGCTCTTTTGCCAGAGAATATCTATGCACAAAAAGCGTAGGGAAAGGAATGGTCTGCGAAATGTTAAAGCCATCGTTATACTCAAACCCTTCGGTGTTGCCAAAAGCATAATTTACCTCCGCCTTTGGCAGTTCAAAAGAAGAGGCACAATTTACTTTTGCCGACTCTACTTCCAACGATTTTGCTTTTAGGTTTAAATTATTCTTCAACGCAATATCTATTACTTGGTCTATCGACAGCGACCTAACATCACGCATCTTATCACTATCAATATGCTGTGCTTTTGCCGATATGCTAACAACAAGAAGTACCAAAAGCGAGGCTATCGCTCTTTTTTTCATCACCATCTCTCTAAAATTTATTTTTGTACTAAAAACTATATACAAAATAGGCAACACGAAGAGTGTCAATATAGTAGCCGATATCAATCCTCCTATCACCACCGTAGCCAAAGGTTTTTGCACCTCTGCCCCTGCACTTGTGCTAATAGCCATAGGCAAAAAGCCGAGCGAGGCAACCATTGCGGTCATCAACACTGGACGAAGACGAGTTTTAGTACCCTCTATCACCCTTTGATGTAGGTCTGTAACTCCCTCTTTTTCCAATTGATTGAATGTCCCTATCAACACTATACCATTCAGCACTGCCACACCAAAAAGTGCAATAAAACCGATACCGGCACTGATGCTAAACGGCATATCTCTGACCAAAAGAGCAAAAATACCACCAATAGCACTCATAGGGATAGCGGTGAAAATTAGCATTGCTTGTTTGACAGAATGAAATGTAAAAAAGAGCAATACAAATATCAATAATAGCGATATAGGAACTGCTATCATTAGCCTATTAGATGCTTTTTGTAGGTTTTCGAACTGCCCTCCGTAGGTATAGTAGTAGCCCGATGGCAGTTTGACCTCTTGTCCTAGTCGCTCTTTAATCTCTTCGACCACACTTTGTACATCTCGCCCAGATACATTGAACCCGATAACAATACGGCGTTTGCCCTCTTCCCGGCTTATTTGAGCAGGACCAAGTTTATAATCTATATTTGCTATCTGTGAGAAAGGTATCTGTACACCTGTTTTGGTAGTGAGCAATAAATTACCTACATCAGAAATATCCGTACGATGAACACTATCAAGCCTCACTACAAGGTCAAAACGTCTTTCGTTTTCAAAGACCTGTCCTGCCACTTTACCGGCAAAGGCAGTACTCAAAGCATTATTGGCATCTGCTATGGTCAGACCATAATTACCAAGCCGTGTACGATTATATTCTACATTAATTTGAGGCAGTCCGCTCACTCGCTCCACCTGTGGCTGTGTTGCCCCTTCTACTGTGGCTATAACGCTATTTGCCAAGTTGGCATAATGGGCAAGAGTATCAAGGTTTTCTCCAAAGATTTTGACCGCCACATCTTGCCTAATGCCGGTCATAAGTTCATTGAAACGCATCTGTATAGGCTGACTCATCTCAAAAAATATTCCTGGCATTACAGTCAGTTTAGCCTCTATCTCTTTGGCTAACTGCTCATAACTTTTGCTTGGATTTTTCCACTTTGCACGAGGTTTTAGTATAATCATAATATCTGTTGCTTCGGGAGGCATTGGGTCAGTAGGCACTTCGGCAGACCCAGTTTTGCCCACTACCTTATCCACTTCATCCACAGATTTGATGATTTTCATCGCCTGTTGTGAAGTCTCGATGCTTTGAGAGAGAGAACTTCCTTGTGGCAAAATACAGTGCATTGCAAAATCACCCTCTTTAAGTTGAGGCATAAACTCCCCCCCCATTCCACTAAAAACCAGTAGGCTAACGATGAGAAAAACAAAAGTAACTATAACTATTTTAACTCTATTCCCTAATGCTTTTACCAACACTGGCTGATAGAGTTTTTGTAGTCTATTCATAATTTTATCCGAAAAATTTGCTTTCTGTTTTATTTTTTTCGATAAAAAGATAGCACTCATCATCGGTATGTATGTTAGCGATAATATCAATGCTCCCAATATTGCAAATCCAACTGTCTGCGCCATTGGTGCAAACATTTTTCCTTCAATACCCGAGAGAGTTAGTATAGGTATATATACTATCAGAATGATGATTTCACCAAAAGCGGCAGAATTTCGTATTTTAGAAGCCGATACCAATACCTCGTTGTCCATCTCGGCTTGTGTGAGCCGTCTTGACGACTGTCGAAGTCCGAGGTGGTGCATTGTTGCCTCTACAATAATGACTGCTCCGTCCACAATAAGACCAAAGTCTATCGCTCCCAAACTCATAAGGTTAGCACTCACACCAAAAAGGTTCATCATCGCCAATGCAAATAGCAACGAAAGAGGAATGGCTGACGCTACAATAAGCCCTGCACGCAAGTTGCCAAGAAAGAGTACGAGTACAAAAATGACTATCAATGCCCCTTCCAATAGGTTCTTCTCTACGGTAGCAATGGCACGCCCCACCAGGTCTGTTCTATCGAGATACGGCTCTATGACAACTCCTTCTGGCAATGATTGTTCTATATCGGCAATCTTTTGCTTTACTCTTTTAACTACTGTATTACTATTTTCACCTTTTAACATCATTACAATGCCCCCAACCACTTCACCTTCACCGTTGTAGGTTATCCCACCATAACGAATGGCACTGCCGAAACGAACGGTAGCCACATCTTTGATAAGGATAGGGGTATTTCCTGTGGGATTTTTAATGGTTATATTTCCTACATCTTCTAGCGAAGAAACAAGTCCTATGCCTCGGATAAAGTATGCGTTTGGTTTTTTGTCAATATATGCTCCGCCTGTATTTTCGTTGTTAGACTGCAAGGCTTCAAATATGTCTGTTATACTTACGTTCATTGCCTTGAGTCGATATGGGTCTATGGATACTTCGTACTGTTTTAGTTTCCCTCCAAAACTGTTAATCTCTGCCACGCCCTCTATGCCGTATAGTTGTCGTGCCACTATCCAGTCTTGTATGGTACGAAGGTCTTGGTCAGAGTATTTTTGTTTGGCATCTTCTTTGTTTCGAATAATATATTGATATATCTCGCCCAATCCTGTGCTGACTGGTGCAAGTTCAGGAGTTCCTACTCCATTGGGAATATTTTCTAATGCCTCTTTGAGCCTTTCGCTGACCAGTTGCCGTGCGAAATATATATCCACCTCATCTTTGAAGACAACTGTTACCACAGAAAGACCAAACCGTGAGATACTACGAATTTCATCTATATTTGGCAGATTTGTAATGCTCTGTTCTATGGGAAAGGTTACAAACTGCTCCACCTCTTGCCCTGCCAATGTGGGCGAAACGGTAATAATCTGCACCTGATTGTTAGTAATGTCTGGCACTGCGTCTATCGGCAGACGAGTGGCACTCCACACACCCCATACCACAAGTGCAACAGTGAATAGACATACAACAAGTTTATTTTTTATGCTAAATCTGATTATTTTCTCTAACATTTTTATTATTTTTTTTAATAACTAAAAATAGTTCATTATAGTTGGATATTACGAATAACGAATTGGGAAATATTACAAATCTCTACCAATAAGTCATTCAAAACAATATCATAAAAAGTAACAATATTTTATTAAGATTATAGAATTGAAAACACAACTGTTCGCTCACAATCATTATAAAAACCTTAACAAAGAATAATTCAGATTTTATTTTGAGGAGGCTTCCATATTTCTGCAAAGAAGTTGGAGTGAACAAGCGTTCGTTTGGTGTTTAATTTGCTTTTGTAAAGAAAACAGGGTGGATTTATTACCGGTTGCCCTCTATCTACTTGATGTTGAATTGGAGCGTGATGCTGAATACAACACATGCAGAACGGATTAGCACAGTCGTCTGTTGTCGCTTCGTTATCATTGAATGACGAGCAGTGCTTTGCTTGTTCAGCACCATCTGGAGACAAATCATCTATTGCCACCACATTGAGTGCCAAAAACAAAAAAGCCAACAACCAAACTATTCCTTTCATATATCACTCTTTTATAAAAAAAAATAATCAATGACAAAGGTAATGAAAAAGTTTTTATTATAAAAAATCACATTTGATAGTTGAAACAACAACATATATTTTTTGTAAAACAGAGTAAAAAGATTAATTTTGCAAAAAAATAAAATACACAATCGATATATGCTCATAAAAAACATAAAGTCACTTGTTGGCATATTGCCAAAAGACAAACTTCGTCTGTGTGGCGAAGAAATGAACCACTTAGAAACCATAAACAACGCTTATCTTTTGATAGAAAAAGGTCTTATAAAAGACTTTGGTAAAATGGCTCAATGCCCCAACTACGATGGGCAAGTGGTCGATGCCACAGGCAAAATGGCACTACCTTCGTTCTGCGACTCACACACTCATATAGTCTTTGCTGGAAGCCGTGAGACCGAATTCCTCGACAAAATCAACGGACTGTCGTACGAAGAGATAGCCAAAAGAGGAGGCGGAATACTCAACTCTGCCAAAAGGCTACACAACACATCCGAAGATGAACTATACGAACAAGCCCTCAAACGCCTTAAAATGGTCATCGGATTTGGCACCGGAGCGATAGAAATAAAAAGTGGATATGGACTATCTACTGAAGACGAGCTAAAAATGTTGCGTGTGATAAAACGATTATCTGACAGAATGCCAGTCAAGATACGAGCCACATTCCTTGGAGCTCACGCTTTCCCACAAGAGTACAAAAACGGCAGAGAAGATGAGTATATCTCTTTGATATGCGACGAAATGTTACCCAAGATTGCTGAACAAAAACTTGCCGATTTCGTAGATGTGTTCTGCGATAAAGGTTTTTTTACGGTTGAGCAAACAGCAAAAATACTATCAGCCGCACAACAATATGGCATGCGTGGGAAAATACACGCCAATGAACTTGATTTCTCTGGTGGAGTGCAAGTTGGTGTCGCTCACAACGCCCTATCGGTTGACCACCTCGAAGCATCGGGCGAAAATGAAATAAAGGCTCTCAAAGGCTCTCAAACGATGCCAACAGGACTACCCGGTTGCTCTTTCTTCCTAAACATTCCGTACGCACCACTCAAAAAAATGATAGAGAGCGGTTTGCCCGTAGCACTTGCAACTGACTTCAACCCAGGTTCGACTCCTTCGGGCAATATGAAAATGGTACTATCTCTTGCCTGTATAAAAATGAAACTAACCCCTGCACAAGCCATCAATGCCGCCACCATCAATGGAGCATACGCTCTTGGCATAAGCAACCACTATGGCTCTATTACAAAAGGGAAAGCAGCCAATATATTCATCACCAAAGAGATACCTTCTATTGAATACATTCCATACTCATACACCGAACCAATAGTAGATACCGTCATTATCAATGGAGAAATATTCAATCATTAAACAATAATTTTATGGCAACATACAAAAGCAATACTATAATAAATAGACCCAAAGAGGCAATTTACAAAAAAATTTCAGACCTCAAAAACCTCGAACAGACAATAGCCCAAAAGTCACAAACGACTAATGGTGTAGAAAAAATCCAAGAACTGGATTTGACATTCGCAGAAGACTCTATAAAATTTAAAATACCACAAATGGGATACGCTCGACTACAAATAATTGATCGTAAAGAAGATAGCATAAAGTTTACCCTCAAAGATATTCCCTTGACGGCTGATATCAATATCAATCTAAATGCAATCGAAGCGGATAAAACAGATGTAGAGGTATTGATAGATGCCGACATACCATTTTTCCTAAAACACCTAATTGGCAACAAATTACAAAACGGTATAGATACAATAACAAAAGAAATAGGCAAAGCCTTTGATAATTAAGCAATTAACACAATAACTATTGCATATATCCTTTTTTTTATATAACTTTGCATTTTAACAAAAACATCGTTATTATAATGGAGACCATAAAGATATTGTACATTTGCCAAGAGATTTTCCCTTACACCGCCGAAACTTTTGCTTCTCAACTATGTAGAGAATTACCTCAATTTGCCCAAGAAAACGGCAATTATGAGGTAAGAGTATTTATGCCTTGTTTTGGCAATATAAACGAACGCCGTAACCAACTACATGAAGTGCAAAGACTATCTGGGTTGAACCTTATAGTCGATGACAACGACCATCAACTAATCATCAAAGTAGCATCTATACAATCTGCTCGGATACAAATATATTTCATAGATAACGAAACGTACTTTAAGCGAAAAGCAATGTATGTAGATGACAATGGTGAAAGTTTTAAAGACAATGACGAGAGAATGATATTTTTCACTCGTGGAGTGCTGGAGACTATAAAAAAACTGCGTTGGACTCCAGATATCATACACTGCAACGGCTTTTTGACCGCCCTATCACCTCTATACATCAAAACAATGTATGCTTCAGACCCATTTTTTGCTGAATCAAAAGTGGTGTTCTCGGTATATAACGACAAATTCACCAATGAGTTAAACAACCAAATAGAGAAAAAACTGGGTATCAAAGAAATCAAAGGCACAAAAGTAATAAAAGACAAAAAAGTTACTTGGGAAACGATTACAAAACTTGCTTGTGATTACTCCGACACAGTGTGCATCGGCGAAGAGGGAGCAGACGACCTTATCAAAGGGATACAGATAGATACTCCCATAGAACATTATACCAAAGATTTAAAAAAATCATACCTTGAAGTTTACAATAAAATTTCGCAACTAAACAAATGAAAACAAGACATTTAGTCTATGCTATGCTATTGGTGTTGATGGCATATTCGTGCAACAAGTCCAGTTCAATAGGTATTGAATTGCAACCGCAAGACGACAAAATCACCGTAATGGTGGATACTTTTCACATCGATACAAAGGATAGTCTCATCAGTGCCATCTCGGCACAATGTATAGACACAATGTCTATGCTTTTGGGCGATTATTATAGCAGTAAGTATGGCGACATAAAAGCAAATTTATTGTTGCAATTTGCCCCAAGCGTTGGCTATGAGTTTCCATCAGATTCGTACGATATAGAGGCTGACTCTATGATGCTTTATCTCTATTTCAAACAATATTTTGGGTCTGGCAACGAACCGATAGAAATATCTGCGTATGAACTTAATAAAAATACGCCAGAATATCACACTCAATACCTAACAAATTTTGATGTCGATCAGTTTGTGGACTTAACAGACACCCAATTGATAGGCAAAAAAGTATTGGCTGCAACAGACTACTCAAAAACACAATCTAAAAACAAAAACCCATTGCGTAGCGTAGCAATACGCTTTTCTGACGAACAGATGAATCGTTTTTTCAATATGCCACAAAGTTCTTATACCTCCAACGAGGCTTTCTTGCAAGAGTTCAAAGGGCTATTCCTGACCACAACCTATGGGAAGTCAGCAATGCTATACATAAGAGAGGCAGATATAAGGCTATTCTATCACTATTCGTACAAAACAAAAACAGACAACGGAGCAGACACCACAATAACGGTAACCACTTTCCTCAACTATCCTGCCAGCAAAGATGTAAGACAGTTAAACTCAATAATTCATAGCGATATAAGTAAAAAACTCAACCAAAGAGACAGTGTCAAATATATAACCTCGGCATCGGGCATATATCCACGCATCAAATTACCCATATCAAACATCAAAAGACAGATAGAGAGCCGTTTTCCAAAAAAAAACATCAACAAAAATATATTTATCAACAGTGCCATCATATCCATTGAAGCAACCGAGATAGATTCGTCAGAAATAGCCGAACCCATACCAACGACCCTACTTATGATACCAACCAACGAAGTAGAAGATTTTATAAAAGAAGGTTCAATCAATATGCTAACAGAAAACAAGGCACAAACAGTCATTTATAACCCAGAAAAAAAAGAGTATTCACTCGATATTGCTGTTTTAATAAATAAATTAATAAAAAACGAAAATCAAACAGATAAGGTAATTGACTTTTTGCTGATACCCGTAGATATTTATCTCGACAATAGCAATAATATAAAAGAGGTCAGACCTACCAAAAGAATATCGGCGGTAACCGTAAGAAGCAATAAAAATAGTTACTCCCCTACCCGATTGGAATTAGTTTATAGCGGTTTCTAAAAAACTTTGTACAAAAATATACTCATCCAAAAAAAGACCATACTCACACAGAGTGGTCTTTTTTTAATATAAGTAGTAAAATCATTTTATCTCTTATTACGCTTGTGCCTAAATAATCTTGTAGCATATCCCACACCAAGTACTATCCCTGTAACCGATACGACTGTCCCGCCAAGCAATAATATCCACATAACACATTGTCGTAGTATTGGATGCTCTACAAAAAACTTTATCCTCAGACTATGAAATGCTGGATAAATCCACTTTTTGGCTCTTTTATTATTGTTGTAATAACGAGTTTCGCAAGTCTTAGGGCATACATAGAAAACACTCCCATCAGCATCGTCTAACACAACCTTATAAACAGGTAGTTTGACTCTCTTTGTAAAGCCTATATGGTAATTGTCATACTCTGTCATCAAAGATATTGTTTTGGGGGCATTGGTTACTTCATCAATCCGTGCAAGAACCTCTTGCTCTGTGAGATATAGCGGTTTCACGCTATCGACAGAGGCATCAAAATGCTTTATCTCTCCACCAATAATCGCCTCATAATATGGTTTGTCGCCAAACCTCTGAAAACGAATCTCCTTAACATCGCCTCTATACTCTTGTAGCAACTTACGATAATCTAACTCAAACATAGATAGTGCAATACCATCATTTTCAGTAAATGTAGTAGGCTCTTTGGGAGTATGTGGCATTGATATTTTCTTCGATATGGTTTTATCATGTACCGCAACAACCCAGTCTGGCATACTGCTAAACGACATAACGCCACTAAACACAAACATCATCACAAAAAAACCAAATAAAAAGCCTATGATATGATGCCACTTGTAATAAGTCTTTTTATATGGTGTTTTGAATTGTCTTTTGCGTCTATAAACAATCCAATAGCCTCTTATTCCCACTATTATTCCTGCAAGACACATAAATGTTCCTACCCACGCAATCGACAACAAAACTGTTCGCCACAGAGTTGTATCTTGTCGTAATTGCCAAAAATATAAAAAATGAGGGATAGGACCACACCATGCCCAGAATCTTTGAGTGCGAGAGACAGACTGTATGGCCTGTCCTGTAAGAGAAGAGACATAAAGATATGTTCTATCTTGGTCTGCAAAACGAAATTTATATATCGGCATATCACGTTTGTATCTAATAGAGGGTATCCATTGGTCGAGTGAATATAATGTATCGACAGCCTCTATCTGGGCGTCAGTCCACCTTTTAGCATAGAGTTCTATCTCTCTATATGGCACAGACTCATCGTATATTGGCGTGAGTGCGGAGTCCGTCTGCATTACATACAGCCCCTCTTCGGTCTCTACTCTAAATATTGGTCTTTGACGAAATGACTCTACTGATATAGAGGTGATTGGTTCGCCTTGTGGAATAACACTACGCAACACTTCTATATTGGGCATCGTATCAGGCAGTGCCACTTGATGTTGATATGCTTTATTTCCTATTTTAGGGAAATGTTTGTATATCATCACAAAACCAGACAAAAACCACAACAAAAACATAATAGAGAGCAGAGTCCCCAATAGCCTATGTACTTTAATAATTAATTTCATCATAACAACCATCTATTTTATACAAAAGTAATAATATTTTCAGCAAAAAATAACACCTTTCCACAAATCAAACTAAAGTGCTTGATATTACGAAAGGTGTTATTATAAATTATTTTTTATCAGTTCTTAACAAAAGCGATTCGCTCTACTGGGAAACCCTCTGCCATAGTCATACCCTTTGTGAAATTGCCCGAAGCAATATCGTATGAATATATTGTAGAAGGCATATTCTTACCGTTGATAGCAATATATGCTTTGCTACCTACCACCACAGCACCTTCCACAAAGTTTCCGGTAGTCAATGGTAGTTTACCTTTGAAATCTGTTAGTTGTGTAGAGGTCAAATCTACCATCAACCAATAGAAAACATACGGATTGTTAGTGTTGTCCCAAACAGGTTCTTTACTGGCATCAGCATACTTGGGGTCTTGCATATACAACAAGGCTTTACCGTTGTTTAGATAATAAAGTCCGACAATCTTACCCCTCTGTTGAGTGTAGCCATTGTATGAGGCATCAAAATCCATTTCGCCTGATTTTATACGGAACAAAGAGCCTCTTTGTGCCGTAGTAGTAACCTTACCTGAACCATTTTTCTCTCCCGGAAGGACAGAGTTACATGCTATATAAAAATCTCCCTTTTCATCAAAGAATGACTTTGTCTGACGCAATTCTCCATAGGCTGTACTTGCCATAAATTCAGCACGGTTATTAGCTACCACCTTTTCGGTAGTCATATCTGCTGGATTGATGAATGCCATATAAAATTCTGGTGCAGGGGTAGTGCCTCCTTTTCTGATTTTTTTATACACAAAAGAGTAAAGCAGTTTGTTGTCTGCCTTACGGTATGCTAACATACCCGAAGTATTATACTTTTGTCCTTCTGGAGGTCTAGGCAATGTAAGTTTTCCTTCTGCTATTGGTTTCATCATCTCTACATCAATTTTCACCCAAAGTAATTCGGTAGCATCTCCGTTACAACCAATGAGAACAAGTGTCTTGTCGTCTGTCCAAGCGTGAGAATAACGGCGGTCTTTTAGTGTTGTAAATGGAAACTCTTTGACAACATTTAGAGTACCTTCGCCAATTTGATATTTACCAAACCGTCCCTCTTGTGTGAGTTGATAGTAGTATTTACCTTTGACGATTGTGTGTCCAAACAGTTTTTTAGACAAATCCACTCCACTACCTTGGACACTCATCTCGCCACTATCAAGCGTATTGGTTCGCTTTACAATGTAGTCGTTCTTACCAAGCATAGCTATACCCCCCTGTGGTGTCCAGACATCAAAATGGGCATTTGCCATTAGGTCTACTGGTTCGACAAACGGTTTGTTCTCTGGGTCGCAACTAATAAAAGTCATTGCTGATAGCACTAATAGAAGTGCATAGAAATTAATTCTTTTCATTTTTTTTAAAATTTAATTTATAAATAATTTGAATTTACCACAAAAACCTCTTCCTGGCTTTTGTAGCATATAGTTATCGTATAATATTGAGTTAAAAAAGTTCGTACATTCCATAGAAATGGAGTATCTATCATCGGCAAACGACCAAGTAGCAGATATATCGTTGGATATTTGAGTAGGAATAATGGATTTACTCTCTTTACTACCATAAGCCTCCCAAGTCAAATAAAACCAATTGACAAACTGCATTGAAGTGTTTAGTCTCAAAAAACTTTTTTTCACCCCCAAAGGATTTGGCAAAAGATACTCTACATAAACATTTCCATAGAGCCAAGGTTTATTAGGTATTCTATTATCGAATGTAACATCAGCAGTGCCATCAGACAAATATTTGCGTCTGTTTCGCTCGTTGATAACTGTAGCATTTGTAGAGAATTTAAGTCTATTGTCAAACTCATAGACCAACTCCATCTCAACCCCACTAATGGTAGCCGATTCGATATTTCTATATTGACTATCTGTGCCATTAGGATTTGTACCATTAAAAGTAAGAAAAATATAATCCGTTACCTTCCGAACAAATATTCCCACATCGTATCCAAATAGATGCTTATTATTTGTTGCCGAGCCATACAATCCTACATTAATATTGTGCGAAGTCTCTGGTTTTAGTTGGAAATTTGGATAAATAGTCTGACTATTGCCCAAAAACTCTCTTGCGATAGGCATACGTACACTACGCTCATACGATGATTTTATCGACAATGGTATCCAAACAGTATATCTACCACAGACACCATATCCATAATAGTTTTTAGTTGCACGAGACGGCACTTTGTTTGCTCCTGTCAGCCAAGCCATTGTATCTCTTTGCTGATTTTGATGATATGATACAATATAGTTTTTCACAAAAATATTTGTATTTAACCTATCGTGCCAAAATTGTTGATTGTACGAAAGACCTACAATATGTTTTGTCAATCGGTCGTTGCTGGGTACAAAGTTCAAATCGTAGTCATCATATCGTCTATTGCCTATCGAGTTCATTAAATAATTAATATTCAACGATGAGTGGTCTGAAAAAGCATAGTTAATATTCCCTCTCAATAGTATTTGCGGTCTTAAATAATGCCTTATTGCTCTTGCTCGACCTAGCACCTCCGAGTATGTTGTTGGCATCCACGAACCGTCCCACGAATACCTCCGATAGGCTGTATCGACTAACCGAGAGTGATTGGTAGTATAGGAAGCATAAAGTTTGACAGCAAGGTTGTCTGTATAAAAATGTCGTTTGGTATATTGCCCTGATATACTAAATGAAGTCTTATTTTTTGTGGCTGTGCCTATTACGATAGTTTGCTTTTGTCCAGTCTGCAACTCTTTATGATTGATATTCGAGGATATGCCTATCATAAATTCATCAGCCCATGGGCGATGAGTAAAACCCATTTTAAGCCCTGCCAAAAGCGATTTGTAACTATCATGGAAACGGCGTTTTTCTGTTGTCTGATATTCGTACAAATCTGGATTCCATACCTCTACACCACGCATAATATAATCATTTGCAGACGAGTGCCACGAGAGTGTAGGACGAATAGTAAAATCATATTTACCACAAACTATTTGGGCGGATAAATCTCCTATATATGTATGAAATGACCCCAAACTCAATGAGGCGTTTATATAGTTATGTTTATGTTTTTTTGTAATAATATTAATAGCACCACCCAAAGCATCTTCGCCCAGTTCGGCAGGTACTACTCCTTTGTATATTTCTACTCTATCCACCAAATTAACAGGCAGATTGGCAAGAGATATTCCGCTTCCCAACGATGCCAACGGCACACCATCAATGAAATAACGAATAGTATTGCCCGAAAGTCCATTTATAGATAGTTTAAAATCAGAGCCTAAACCACCTTCTTCTCGCAATCTGATACCACTTGTTTTGCCCACAAACGAATTGAGATTTATTATAGAACCAGACAAAGCACTAATATCCAATGCCGAGACCGAAAAGCCCTTGCTTCTCACCTGCGATATAGTATTTTTGCCATACACCTCCACGCTACCCAAAGATTGATAATCTTCCTGCAAGACAAAATCAAAGACCACCCCTTTTTTCACCTCTATATCTTGTTCGATAGTGGCATAACCCAACATAGAGACAACTACCAACTGTTTGCCTTTCCTACAATGCAACGCATATCTACCTCTATTATCGGTAACAGTGCCTCGCATACTATTTTTTATACTAACAGAGACACCTTCTATGACATTACCTTGCTGGTCTTTGACTGTGCCATAGAGAGTTACCTTCTGTTGTGCAAAAAGCAAATTAACCAACAACAGAGAGATAATAGATGTAATAAATCTATTATTTTTCGTACAAAAAAAAGAGGCTATATAACGCATTTATTTTACAAAATATGGAGTGAGAAGCAGAAAAAACCCTACACCCCATATTTATCATAAAAAAAACCACAATTTATTCTTCGTTCACACCCAAATGTTCATTCCACGATTCAGCAGTGGACATATCAAGGTGTTTCATCCATATTTTTCTCAACCCTTCATAGTCAGCCAGACCAATCATATGGCAATTTTCGTCATTTACAGTATATCCCAATTTACGAAGTTTTAACTTCCAGCTATACTCCGCCTCGTGGTCTGGTTCGTATGGGTCAACCGACTCCATAGTCTGTCCATCTTCCAAATCGCCAGCCATATCGTTGTGAGCGTGGTCTCCTGCCACAGACATAAGCGGTGCTAAATGAACCACTATGCCATTAGATGGTTGTTGTGTTGTGCCATTAGCTTTATTATCCAACTCTGGCTTGCCGGCAGCAGCAGCCAACTCCTTTCTAAGATAAGAGAACATCATATCTCCATAATCTACTGTGCCTACAAAAATGCGTTTTTTGCCACCATCAAGTTTTTGCAAAGCTTCTTGTAGTTGAGAATAACGCAAGTTTGCGTGAGTGTACTCCTTGTCAGGATTTCCGTGTCCTGTAAATATTACAAATTCTCCTTTCTCCACTTTTTCTTTACAAAACTCATCGAAAAGGACTTTTGCAGTCTCTTCAATGTCAGAGTCTTCTGTATCGAGCAGGCAAGCACCTTTAGCAACTCTTACATTAGGGTAAATAGAAGCCATAAAGTTCTTTTTGACATCAGTATTCATCAGACTCAAATACTCCTCTCCGGGTATCACATGCAATGATTGTACACCAACGGTTTTGTATCCAGCCTCTCCAATAGCTTTTAGCCACAAATCTGGTTGAGCATAATACTTACCAATTTTAGCACCTACACGAGAGACACAGGTACGAGAAGTAAACGACATATAAATATCGGCTTCTGGATAAGCATTAGTATAGTCGGCAATAATTTTGCTGTAAGTTGCTTGAGGCAATTCATAGGTACTACCAAAAGTACAAAGCAAAATGGCTACATCGTGCTTTTTGTCTACCTTTACAGGATTACGGTCTGTGTCTGGAGCGTCTCCTCCACAAGAGGTCATCGACATTGTAACAACAACCAAGACTGTCATACATAAATAATAAAACCTTTTCATTTTTAATTAAAATTTTGAATTAATAAATATTTTGTTAATAATAATTTCAAATATCAAATACTATTCACCATCGAAATCGCTATTATCTTTCATACATTTACGATACTCTGATTGCGAACGGCATTTTTTATTATGCCTGTCTGTTTTCTTATTTTTCAATTGGAATGCTAACGATAGATATGCAGTCCTCCCCGGCGAAGTGGTTGCCCTATTATGTCCAAAAGGCGTTCTATCGACAAAGTTAAACAAATTGTCTATTCCTATATTTATATCGAGATTAATGTTTTTAAGCGATGTTATACTATGAGACGTATTCAATCGCCACAACTGATAAGGCATAGTATTACCATCTGTTACATAAAAACGAGCCGATTGAAACCTACCATATACGCCTACCCCCAAGCGATAGTTTCCCCAAGCATATTCCTTCAAAACTCGAATATTAGCATTGTGCTTTGAAGTGCCATTGATAGGTATAAACTGCATATAATAATCTGATTCATAATCCTCTTCTTGTGCCTTTGCATCAAGATACGAATAACTTCCTCCTATGCTAAATTCATTATTGAACTTTATATCTAAACTAAAATCTGCTCCATAACTCCAAGCCTTAGACAAATTAGTATATTTTAACGTCTCCTCTACTTCAAGTTTTTTATCTTCTGGCGAAGTAGGAATAGGCATTAAAGCTATCATATCACGGACTCTATTGTAATATATACTCAAATTACTTTGCACTCTAATTCCATTATATTCAATGCCTAGTGAATAATAATTAGACCGTTGAGGACGAAGAGTTTCATCTCCATAATATGCTTTCATAGTGGTCATTATAGAAGCCACATAACTGTAATATAGTTGTTTGACCGTTGGGGCTTTAAACCCATTAGAATAAGTAGTTCGTAGGTTGAAATCTCCAAGTTTATACATTGCCGATATTTTAGGCGTAATAATATTACCAAATGCTTTGTGATAAACCCATCTAAACCCAGTAGTAACATTAAACTTGTTTGTAACATTATACTCATCTTGCATATAAGTAGCCACCGTATATGCAGAGGCATCTTTATCTTTAGCAATACGCATAGGCGAGAGCAACGACTCATAATTACATTCAAAACCACTATTTAAAATATGCTTTTTGCCCAATACAAAGATACCTTTTAGCCTTGTCAATAATCTCTGTTGTGAACTCTGTAGAACTCTATCGCCTGGAAAATATATTATCCTATTATTATTTTCATCAAAAAAATCGGTATATTCTCGCTCTTTATAATCATAGAAATATTGATAAACAGCATACGACAAATCTGCAGATATTTTATTAAACTTCGATAGTTTATAAGTAGCGTCTAATAAAGTATTTACATCTCTATAATAAAAATTCTTCAACTGATACTGTGGATAACCTGTTGGACGAAAAGCGTATCTCTGATAGTATGAACCTTTTGCTTTTATATTAAGACTTGAAGTCATATCAAACGAAAGAGCCTGTTCCAGTTTATAATTAAACGAGTGATTGACCGTTCTGGTAACACTATTATTTACCAAACGATTACGATAATACTCTTGAGTTGTATTTTTCCAACCATCGGTATGTTTGAAATTGAAAAGTGTAGTAGCATTCAGACGACCAATCTTAAAACTTATAGTATTATTTTGTTTTATATCCGCATAACAACCTACACGAGTATTGTTTGTGATGCTTAAAGGCGAACGGTTTTTTTTTGTAATAAAATTGACCACCCCAGCAATGGCATCTGATCCATAAAGTGCAGAAGAAGCACCCTTTACTATCTCTATGCGTTCTATATTATCGAGAGGAATAGTATTCAGGTCATTCTGCCCTCCCAAATCGCCATTAAGTTTCTTGCCATCAAGCATAATCAATATATATCCATTGCCAAGCCCATTTAGTTGCATACCTGACCCCATATCGTTGCCATTAAAACTAAATGAAGCAACCATAGCCGACAAAATATCTTCTATGCTACGCCCTGCATAAGTTCGAAGAGCCTTGCCTGATACTACCTCTGTCTGCACTGGGGCATCTTTGATATAATGCTCCGTGCCTGTACCTGTTGTAACCACCACCTCTGCCAACTTCTCCGAATCGGCTGAAATAGTATCAGACTGTGCATAACTTAAAGTTACTACACTAATAAATATTAAAAATAATGATATTCTACGCATATCCTATTATATGTTAAACTTCATATATTCAACCAACTGCATAAAATACCAAACGACCACCAAGCATTAATAACTCTCACTATTATGCTCGTGATAACCATAGCCTTTATCCCTGAAAGCTGAATATGTTATAAAAATATATGGCAGGTCTTCTGGCTCTCCTCTCATCTTGGTTGCAACCTTCCCATTCATAAATAGAACAGTGGCATAGCAATGCAATAGATTTAACAGAGGATTACAGCTGCAGGTACAGCTACGGAATTACACCGTATTCCCTTTTCACCCCCTAATACAAGGAGTATTAGGCGACACCATTACTTTTTACAAAGGTAATATTTTTTTTATAATAACAAAAAAAAAAGAAGTTGCCCTTTTAAGGACAACCTCTTTATATTATTGCTTTTTAACAACTATTACTTAACGATACATATATCTGTACGGCGGTTTGGTAGATAGTCTATAGAAGGAGCACCTTTAACAGCACCATACCCTTTTATAAATACTATACGCTCTGCTTTGATACCATATTTCTTAACAAGAGTTTTCTTAACTTGTTTAGAACGATTATTTGTAAGTTTTTGGTTGTCATAGTCAGTTCTTTCACCTTGTTCATCAGCATAAGATCTGATTTCGATTTTAAGTTCTGGGTTACTTGCAAGTTTTATAACAAGTTCAGACAAAGTGATTTCAGATACTGGCAAGATATCATATTTAGCAGTGTTATAATATATTTTATAACAGTTGTTATCTATGTGGTCGTTCGATACTTCCTGTACTTGCTCACCGAAACTATTTACTGGAACACCTTGTGGTGTGTTTGGTTCACGGTCTCTAACATCAGGTACTCCGTCCATATCAGAGTCACGAAGTGGTTCTATCTCTTCTTCCAAAGCTTTTACTCTTGGCTCAAGGTCTTTGAATTTTTTATCCAAATCTTCTACGATAGGTTCAATAGAGTCAATTTTCTTAAGAGCTTTTCTTGCCATAGTTTCAGCCATATTAGGCATAAATTCACATTGTGCCATATCACGCACATGTTTATATTTCTTGCTGCAGTTAATTTTCCAACGAAGACCTAAACCTGCAAACACAGTATTGTCATCACCATTACCTCGCTCTGACGCATCATAATAATCTTTAGAATACATACGATATTGAGCATTCGCCAATACTGCCAACCAGCGAGTAGCATTCCATTCTATCGTAGTACCAAAGTTAAGTGCAGCGGCTTTAGACTGTTTGTCAAAGTCAAATTTATCTGCATCTCTGTCGCCAGGTATAATATTTAATGGGTCCTCTGTAAGAGTCAAAGCATCTAAATCTTCAACATTTGGAAAAGCTGAATGCTTTTTCATATCAAAGAATGATATACCAGGTGCTATATTGAAGTACCATTGGAACTTCTGTGGACGACATTCATACAAAAGGTTTAACATATTAAACGACACACCCAAAGAAAATACGTGGTTGATAGCTTCAAAATCATACACTTTATCTCCAAAAGGTGCTACCTTATGGTGAAAAGTATTATCATTCCAATAGCGAGAACTACCTGCATAAGGGTTATAGAAATACTCTGCATAGATACCCCAACGAGGACTAATAGTGTATTCCACATTTACCAAGCCACTAAATCTCAAGTCAGAATTTTTAGCCATAAGATTTTCTCTATTAAATAGGTTATCACCATCAAGAATAGCCATTCCTGCTGTACCCATTATAGACCAATGGTAAGATTTGACCTTTTGTTGAACAATTTCTTTAACCGTAGAATCTGGTTCAACTCTTTGAATTTTCACAGTGCTTTGAGCGAATGTAATCATGCTCAATGTTGCACACAATAAAATCAATGTTAATTTTCTCATTTCTTTTTTTTATTAAATTTATTTAGTTTGCAAAATTAATACTTTTTTTTAAAATACCAAAAAAAATTTTGTAATCAATACGCCCACAAATCTTGTTCAAACTCAATGATATCACCCTCTACCCTATCTTGTTCTTGGCGAATCATACGAGGATCTGTAAGCCCCCTATCTATATCATTTCCCGTTACATCGTAATCTTTCATAATATAACTATTATAGTAACCACTTATAAAAAAGTCATCAAAGGTAACTTTAGATATAGTATTTTTACCGTTCATTTTCACATAATCTTCTTGCAGATATGGACGAAGTTTTTCAAAAGGCACCCAAAAGAACACCGAAGTATGCAAATCCTCTCTTTTACCATAATTTTCATCATAAAGAGGTGCTATAGCCAAGATTCTATTATGGAATGTAGAGGTAGATTTGTTGAAATAATAGACCATCTTCACATAATACTTCACAATGCCTGGATTGAGATAATTCACTTTACTCCAAGTATCTGGTAGCCAAGTGAGATTAATAGATTCTACAAACTCGTTAATATTAAGTTCGTTTTCTTTAGTGAATTGAGGACAGTATGTTTGAGCAAAATTACTTTTTGACTTATAAGCTTTTATTTTTCCGTCCAACACATTAGACAAGATAATTGCATATAAGTTTTTAGCCGTAGTAGAATCTAACTCTTCGCAAGGATAATACAAAGGTCTATTTTGTTGCTCTCTCATATCAACAACTCTCAAAACCGTCTTTTTCCACACTACATCATCGTAACGGGGATTTTTGGTAATGATTTTGTCTTTAACATCATCTGGTTTTACCTTTATCATAGTAAGGTCTCCATTATCATCAAACATCAACTGAGTGCTATCTGTTGATAACTTTTCCTGTGCATTAGCAATGAAAGATACCGCTAATAGCATTATAAAAAATAATTTTACTCTTTTCATAATATATTATATTCTAACTATTTATATTTTAATTACAGACAACTTATCGAGCAGGTATATCAATTTTTGGGAAAGACAACTCTGCATTTTTAGCCCCTGTAATCTTAATTTTATCAAAGAAAACAGGTGTTCCAGCCTTTATTTTCAAGAAGTTATTTCTTTGAGCACTACTAAATGTTTTACCTGATGATGGCGATGGTGTCATACCTCCTCTACCATCAGATATTAGAACAGTGAAACCTGTAACCGTAAATGATGCCTGCAGCAATCCATCTTCATATTCAGCCACCATCTCTGCTCCTGCCAATGCAGCACGACTAAGTTTTACCTTCTTATTTACAGTAGGATTATATAGCACTACATTACCACTTGCGTCTTTGAATCGCAAGAAAGCAGTAGGATTTGGTAATGCCTTAACTCTAAACTTACCACTTCCCATAGATATGTTTCTGCCATCAACATTGGCATGAACCGTGATATTGACTCCTTCATAACTTGTTGGACGACAGATATAATTGCCTCCGCCTTTATTTTCAAGTTTGGCATTTGTAGCAGACACACTTATTTTATCAGAAGAAAAACCAGGAGCCGAAATACTTAATCTATTGGCATAACCCATATACACGACATTCATATCTACATTCGCAATCGTTGCAGATGGAGCAACCACAGAATACTCGCTCTTTATGGGGTATTCTCTTGGTTCTCCTGTTACAGGGTCTTTAAGCACTATCTTACCTTCTATTTTTTTAGTGCCTATGCCTCCTGCACCCACCACATACATTCCACTTGGGTCTGTAATCTCCGAACCATTGACAAATATTTGAGGTTTTGCATTGGTGTCTCTGGCAGCAAGGATAATACGAGCTTTATACTGCCCACCAGAAACTACTGTTTTTGATTCTGGTATTACCTCTGCCATTACTTCATTGACACGAAAGTCTCCTGCGTCAGTTTGCCCTTTAAGATACTGGATAACATCTATTTGCGTCTGTTTAACATCCGTCTGATATTTAGACAACATAGTTACCACAGCCGAAAGAGGCATAGATTCAAAATTGGCTATTACCCAACTATCAGATTTTGCCTTATCAAGTCCTTTGACTGGTTTGGTAGAAAATATTCTATCAAACTCAACATTCTTATCGGCGTTATTACCATATATCTGTTTTACAAACTCACGATAAGCATCTATCTTTTTTTTCAGTTCTTCACCGTGTCCTTCGACTATACCATAAGTACCTGACACATTAGTATCATCTTCCTTTTTGATATGAACAGCATTTGGGTCAGCATTCTTACCATCAGCCATTTTGACCATATCAACCTTAAATTTTTGTATATATTCAAATAGGTCATTTGATTTTGCTTCTACTTCTTTTGCTTTTTTGAGCCACTCTCCAATTTTATCTGGGTAACGAGCGTTCAACTCTTCAAAAGACATCATTAAATATTTATTTCTATGATTGGCAGACTCTATCGAGGTTATCAATCCATTATTTACCAACCTAAACCCTTTTAAAATATCTGCAGATACATTTAGTGCCAACATAGCAGTAAGCACCAAATACATCATTGCTATCATTTTCTGTCTCGGGGTTTCGGGACAATTCTTTGCTCCACTCATTATATAATACTTTTTTTTTAGTTTATATGAATATTGTTCTTTATTGAGATAAATTAATTTCTCATAGAGTTAAGCATATTGCCATATATACTATTTAGGTCAGAAACATTTTTGGCAAGTTTCTCTGTCTGTTGTTTATATAGTTCCATATCTTTTGCTGTGTTAGAAACCGTAGCAAATAACTTTTCCATATCTGATGTTGCAGCGGTAATTTTTGCAGTCTGATTGGTGATAGCATCTGCTTGTGTTTTCACACTTTTGAGTTCCAGTTCGTATATAGAATTGATAGCATTCACATTATTACCAAGTTCAAGTGCCTTGTCGGCATACTGTTTTGTTTCCTGACTTGCATTAGACAATGTAGCCGCAATTTCCTGATACGATTTTATCATATTAGCCGACACTTCATCTAAACTTTGCTGTTTGGTAGTGAAAGCTGCTACAGCATCAGATGCGTTAGATAGGTTGTTAGCAAATGTTTCCGAATTGGCTGCCGCTTGTGAAATATTTCCCAACTTACTGGCTGTATCCGCAAGTTGTTTGATACCTTCTTCTAATTTTTGAGCATCTTCATCTGCCAAATTAGAGCTACCAAGACCTCTACCTCCACTCACATTAGTCTCGGCGACAGGACCTTCATTATTATGCAAAAGAGATGGATATACATTCTCCCAATGATATGTTTTATGTGGTTTTTCAAAAACACCTATAGCAAACAGAAGAGCCTCTGTTATCATACCTGCGGTAAGCACATACCCTGCACCTGGCCAGTGCATAATTTTAAACAATGCACCTAAAATTACTACCGATGCTCCTAAAGAATAGAATGTTGCAACGGTGCGTTGCCCTGAATCGCTGTTGTACCAGCGAGAAAAACCACTTGGTTGTTTGATTGTTGCCGTTTTAGTTTTAGACATAATGAAAATGGATTTTTATGTTATACTTTTATTTTATCAAGATTACTATATTTAGATTTATTTTTTAGCCCTCGAACGTGCTTTGTCGCCAATATAACTTCTAACGCAACGGAAACCGATAGCAGCACTCCGTTTGTTTTGATATTCGTAAGTTACAGTAGCACATTGAAGATAAGCGGCTACATCTTTCCAACTACCACCACGAACTACCTTACGACGCATCACTGCCGGGTCATCTTTTTTAGCCTTATAGTTATAGTGTGGATTCATATCAAGAGTAAATGAACTTAACTGATCGTCATAAGTAGTAACCGTCCATTCGGCAACATTACCAGCCATATCATAGAGACCAAAATCATTTGGTTTATATACTGCTACACGACTTGGATATAGATAGCCATCTTCGGTATAGTTGCCTCGCATAGGTTTAAAGTTGGCGAGAAAACAGCCTTTACTGTCTCTTATGTATGGACCACCCCAAGGATATATGGCATCATGTCGTCCTCCACGGGCAGCATATTCCCATTCAGCATCGGTCGGCAACCGCCACTCCTGAGTTTTAGGAAGATTGGCTGCACGATATAGATTTGTTGTACGCCACCAGCAGAACGCTTGTGCTTGGTCCCATGAAACGCCTACCACGGGGAACTCTCCAAAGCCTGGATGTGCAAAGTAGTTTTGCATCATAGGTTCGTTATAAGAATATGAAAAATCACGCATCCACACCATAGTATCTGGGTAGATATTTATAATTTTAGTAGAAATCAAGTCGCTTCTGTGACGAAGTGGCTTAACGATAACAGTATCGCCAATAGAACCATCTGCATTCATCCATGCCGAATCGACTCTAACTTTGGCAGTAGGATTATAGGCATTGATATAAGGATTAAATTCATTGCCCGGCAATGCTGCTTGGTCATAATTGACAAATTTATATTTATATATCAAAAGATGTGCGTTCAACTGACCTGCCTCAATCATATCTTGCCCATAGAAATACATTTGTTGGACAGCATTCCACTTGCCTGCTTTCTCATCGTCATTTTCGTCATACTTTGCTTTCCAAGGGATTTTAGTTTTCCAATTGAGCACACTATCCATCACTGGACCTTCTAATGTGTAGTTTGCTCTCTCTTTAAACCACTTTGACGCTTCTTCTTCGCCTACCACATCCATCTCTTGCAACAACTTAGTTCTAACGATTGAATCTCTAACCCACTCTACAAACTGACGGTATTCGCCATTTGTGATTTCTGTTTGGTCCATCCAAAAAGCATCTATCGAGATGTGTCTTTGTGAGGGTTGCAAAGCCCAACTAAACGACTGTTCGTTGGCACCCATACTAAACGACCCACGAGGCACAAAAACCATACCATAAGGTGCTGTCTCGTTGTGAGACTTACTATACACACCAACAAGATGCCCACGTGGTTTACCACAACTTGTAGCACCTAACAATACTGCCCCTATAACGGCAAATAACAAATGTTTTTTCATCCTAATATCGTTTATTATTATTAATTCGTTTTTAGATATTTTTATAATCAATAACCTTAGGTTATCCACAAATATAAGAAATGTAAATTATATCTATATGGCAAAGATATATATTTTTTTTTAAATAACATTACATTTTGCAATAAAAAAATTTTTTTTATTGTCTTTTTTTCTACAATATCCTTATACTTTTAGTAGAATTACTTTTTTGCCTAACAAGAGAAAACTCGTATGTAGCAAACACTTCGTGCGAACCAAAAGTATTAAGAATAAGCCTATTAGATGGAATATCAAAGTTGTAGCCTAGCCTAAAACCATCAAACAATTCGAGTCCAAATTGTATTGAGAAACTATCTTGATACCGATAGCCTACCCCTGCCCAATATTTTTCGTTTATCTCTAAAATTGATGATAGGTGCGATGTCCACACCGCAAAATCAGTTAAAAACAGAACATTTGTGTTAATTTTATATTTACCATTGTCTCTATCGAGGGGGAAACGGTATGCCCCATTAACTTGCATAAGAGGCAATACATTAAACTCGTTCTTGTCGCCAATAGAAATTATCGGCGAATTGACATGCGTCAAAGAAGCGCCCAACGAATATGTATCAGAGACATAGTTAAGACCAAAGCCCAAATCAAAGCCTACCCCCGTCTGTTTACCAATAGGTATGGCTGGGTCGTTGTCTGAGTGGTAGCCATCATCGGTGGTCAATTTAGAAATATTGATACTATCTGCATTACATATAACATTTATCATACCTATATTTGTAGCAAAACTAAAATGTCCTTTGCCTAATTTATATTTATATGCATACAATAATTTCACCTGCTGATTGTTAAAAACGCCAAAAATATCGCTTAAAAACTGTACTCCAACGCCATGTTGTCGTTCCAACAACTTAAATGGGGTATCGACAGACAAAACAGACATTATAGGAGCACCGGGCATTCCAATCCACTGTGTTCGCTGAAAAAGAGAGGCTTGAATCATATTATTCTCACCGGCATAAGAAGGATTGACCAACGATAGATTATGCATATAATGACTAAACACTCCGTCAAATTGAGCATAAGTCGAAAATATCGAAAAAAAAGACACGAAAACGATCAAAATAGTTTTGCGTATCTTTAATTTCAGGTTTTTCATAATTTTAATACTATTTTCGGTAGCATTTTGTACCACCATCAATACTCCTCTTCGTTGAAGAAGAAATCATCTTTCGTTGGATAATCTGGCCAAATTTCTTCTATATTATTATATGATTCACCTTCATCTTCTATCTCTTGCAGGTTTTCAATAACCTCCAACGGAGCTCCTGCCCTCATTGCGTAATCTATCAACTCCTCCTTCGAGGCTGGCCACGGTGCATCGTCAAGTTTTGATGCTAATTCTAAAGTCCAATACATAATAAGTTTATTTTAAAAGATAATAAATATATAGTTAACTAACAAATATTCAAAAGATTAACAATTATAGTATTTGTTGTAAAAAAAATGCAAAGTTAAACAAAAAATTCATACAATATCAACTTAATTTCATTCCTAGCGTAAACAGGTAATCTGACAAACGATTGATATAGACCATCAAATTATTATCTACCGCCTCCACTTGGTTCAATTCTACCATTTGCCTTTCGGCTCTTCGAGCGATAGCTCGACAAACATGAGCAATGGACGACACCTCGTTACTACCATATACGATAAACTCTCTTAACGGAGGCAAAGATGCTCCTATACGGTCTATCTGTTGCTCCATATTTGCGATGGTTTCTTGTTCAAAAACAATCGGCTTGCCATCATAGTCGGCGGGAGTGGCAAGGATAGCACCTACTGTAAAAAGCGACTTCTGTATGGCGTAAATAAACTCCTTGTACTCTTCATCTTCGAGTTTGCTCCTCAAAAGCCCCAAAAAAGAGTTCAACTCATCAATAGTGCCATAAGCCTCAATCCTTCTATCAGACTTCAAAACTCTTTTGCCTCCTACAAGCGAAGTCTGTCCCTTGTCGCCGGTTTTTGTATAAACTTTCATAGTAAAACACTTATTATTTATATCATTTTTTATTCAAAACAAAATTTATATTGCTGAAAATTTTTCTTCACAAAAAAAAGTGCAAAATCAAATAAATCTATATATACATTTTTATTACAGTATAACAACCTATCCCAATAGTTTCTATCTACCGCATCGTCAGAAAGAACTACTATCATATCTTCTTTGGAGAACAGGTAATCTGGGTCAAAACTGTTTTTTGCGAAAAAGACAAAATCATAACTAGAAAAATCATAATCCTTTGCGACCGCTTCTAATGTTTGTACACAAACAGACGTTTCTTTATCAAATATCCCTATGAACCCAATATCTTGCCCAACTATCAAAATATTTTTACAATGATAATAGTTAATAATACGATAATAAAGCCTCAACTGTGCCTTTTCTTTATCACCACAATCCAACTTATCTATATCTCCATACCGATAATAGGCATTAGTCTCGTTGAGTACATTATGTAGAAAATCAAAAACAAACGGAGAATGTATGCCAAACCCTTTACGACTATTGGACAACAATAAATGTCTCTTTCGTAAAAACCATTTTTTGATATTCATCATTTACCTTTTTACAACAAAGTTAGTACAAAAACTTAATTTCACAAAACGACAAGAATATTTGTACAAATCGGCACAGCCCCTAACAATCTGACTACAAAACAGTTTGCCACACATACGCAAACTAATAGCCCAAAAACCTATTATTTGCCTACGACTATTTTTATCAGAAAGTTATATGCTAAATAGAATAATTTGGTGCTTCTACCGTTATATCCACATCATGCGGGTGGCTTTCTTTTAGCCCTGAGGCGGTAATCTGTACAAAGCGTCCTTTATTTTGCAACGCTTCGATAGTCGGAGTTCCGCAATAGCCCATGCCAGATAGAAGTCCGCCACACAGTTGATATATAGAATCGCTAACGCTTCCTTTGTAAGCAACCCTTCCTTCGATACCCTCTGGAACAAGTTTTTTAGTTTGTGTATCTTTGCTTTGGAAATACCTATCGGCACTGCCTCTTTTCATAGCAGCAAGACTACCCATTCCAACATATACCTTGAACTTTCGCCCTTGATATAACACCTCTTCGCCTGGGCTTTCGGAACAACCAGCCAACAACGAACCAAGCATCACTACATCGGCACCAGCGGCAATAGCCTTTACGATATCGCCACTATACTTGATACCTCCATCAGCAATAACTTTCACATTGTGTTGTTTACAATATTCAGCGACTTCCTGTATGGCAGTTATTTGAGGCACTCCTACACCAGCCACTACACGAGTAGTACAGATACTACCGGGACCAACGCCTACTTTCACGGTATTTGCTCCTGCCTCAACAAGTGATTTCGCAGCTTCCGATGTAACAATATTTCCTGCTATAATATCAAGATTGGGGAATCTATCTCTTATTTTACCTACAGCAGAGATTACATTTTTGCTATGCCCATGAGCAGAATCGACAGTGATTACATCTACCCCTGCATTCACCAGCGCCGTTACCCTCTCCAAGGTATCTGCTCCCACACCTACGGCTGCCCCACACGATAGACGACCTTGTTTGTCTTTACACGCATTAGGGTATGTGCCAAGATTATCAATATCTTTGCTTGTGATAAGCCCTATAAGAGTGTTATGGTCATCTACTATTGGTAGTTTTTCTATTCTATTTTTCCAAAGTATCATTTTAGCATCTTCTAATGATGTGCCTATTTTTGCCGTTACCAAATTATCTTTCGTCATCACGCTTTCGACTTTTGTTTGGTCGGGCTGTAGATACTTTACATCACGGCGAGTAATCATACCAACAAGATGATTGTCTTTGTCAACCACTGGTAGCCCACTAATATTGTACTGTTTGCAAATATTGGCAACATCATATAAGGTATGGTCTTTGGATACGGTAATAGGGCTGAATATCATGCCATTTTCGTAGCGCTTCACCTTATCTACTTCCGATGCTTGAGTTTCAATCGTCATATTTTTATGAATGAATCCCAAACCTCCTTCTCGTGCCATTGCTATTGCCATCTCCGCTTCTGTAACAGTATCCATTGCCGCACTAACAATGGGCAAATTTAGTTTTATATTTGGAGTTAGGTATGTAGAGATATTTACTTCGCTTGGTAATATTTCGGAATATTGTGGTACAAGTAATACATCATCGAATGTTAGTCCTTTTGTTATCATATTGTTAGCCTGTTATTTATTTTATTAATTGTTATTATACAAAAAAGTAAATATTATAGAGGAATAGTAAATCATATTCCAGTTCTTTGGAAAATATAATCTACATTTTTAAGATAATAGTCTAAGGTAAAGCAAGAATCCAGTTCCTCTTTGGAAATGACTGCCATCACTTTTTCGTTGGTAGAGAGCAACTCTTGGTAGTCTTTTCCATCGGCGTATGCAGTCATAGCAATTGGCTGAACGGTGTCATAAGCCTCTTCACGAGAGAGCCCTTTGCCTATCATTACATTCATTACTCTTTGTGCAAATATTATTTTTTTTGTCTTATAGATATTGTCCAACATATTTTGTGGAAATACCACAAGATTTTCGAGTATTCCTTTTAGTCGTCCAAGCATATAGTCGAGCAACATAGTAGCGTCTGGAAGTATGATTCGTTCTGTTGCAGAGTGAGATATATCTCTTTCGTGCCACAAAGCCACATTTTCGTAGAATGTTGCCATGTAGCCACGCATTACTCTGGCACAGCCACACATGTTTTCGGCACTAATGGGGTTTCTTTTGTGTGGCATAGCCGAAGAGCCTTTTTGCCCTATACCAAAACTCTCTTCTACTTCGTGGACTTCGGTACGCTGAAGATTTCTCAATTCTAAAGATATTTGCTCCAAAGTAGATGCTACAACCGCCAAAGTTGACATATAGTATGCGTGTCTGTCTCTTTGTATGACCTGCGTTGATACCTTTGCGTGGCTGATGCCAAGTTTTTCGCACACATACTCTTCTACAAAAGGTGGTATATTGGCAAAATTCCCCACTGCACCACTCATCTTGCCACACTCTATCTCTTGTCGTACAGCCTTGAAACGCTCTAAATTGCGTTGCATCTCGGCGTACCATAGTGCAAATTTAAGTCCAAAACTGGTTATATCAGCGTGTATGCCATGAGTACGACCGATACAAGGAGTTGATTTATATTTTATTGCTTGTTTTTTCAATACTTCTAAAAAGTTCTCTATATCTTTTTGTAAAATATCGTTTGCTTGTTTGATTAAATAACCATTTGCAGTATCCACAACATCGGTAGAAGTAAGCCCGTAATGAATCCATTTTCGTTCTTCTCCAAGACTCTCCGATACTGCACGAGTGAATGCTACAATATCGTGGCGAGTTTCCTGCTCTATCTCATAGATGCGTGGTATAGAAAAAGTTGCTTTTGCCCACAATTTATCTATATCTTCCTCTGGGACTACGCCCAGCCCTTTCCAAGCCTCGGCGGCATACAATTCTACTTTCAGATAAGCGTTAAACTTATTCTCTTCCGTCCAAACGGCTCTCATCTCTGGTCTTGAATATCTCTCTATCATACTACTATTATACTTTAAGTTTTCACAAAATAATCATTACTAAAAAACATAAAGAGTAACCCATAACAAATAGGCTACCCTCAAACAAAAACTATGAAATTTTATTTATACAACTATCCATTTTATTTATACAACAAACAAATGTTTATAATAAGTTAATTGTCTGCAAAAATAATATTTTTTTTTCAAACAGCGATAAAAATAAAAATGTTAATTTTGTAAAAAAGAAAATAGACGAATTATAATAGTCGCAAGTGTATGAGTAATAAAGAATTAGTTTTAAAGTTGAGTCAAACCATCAAGCATACAGAAAATTATGCATCAGAAGTCTTATCGTTATACCTATCCGTAATCATTGTTTTGCTCGAAAAAGGAGATGTAGTAGATTTTTTATCTCTGGGAAAATTTCATACTAAAATCAAAGAGCAAGATATCATAGAAGACCCCAAAACGCAAAAAAAAACACTATATCCACCACAAAACATTGTGGTGTTTGAGAGTTCAGAGGACTATAATAAGGAGACGATTATTATTAGTAAGGAATTGCACACTGCTATAGCAGATAAGTTAGCATTGACGGAGGAAGATACAGAGGAGTTTGTAACTTCGTTGAACAAAGTGGCATTGTCGTTCTTGCATAGAGACAAAACTTTGATGATTGATGGTTTTGGACGATTCTATATTGATGACGACAGACTATTTTTCGAACCCGAGCAGGAGCTTAACGATAGATTAAACGCTGAACTACAACATCTTAAAACAGTCGAACTATTAGAAGTTAGTAATTTCGATTTGCCAATAGAGACACTATCCAGACAAGCAGACGAGATAAAGGACATATTGTCTGACATACAAGATTTGGGTACAACGCAAAAAACAGAACCTAAATCAAAGGTAAAGCCCAAAGAGTCAGTCGTTTCAGAGCCTCATACAGCAGAGGTAGACAAAAAAGATGAAGTGCCTCCTACTATTACCGTTGTTGCAGTCAACAAACAAAGTGATACTGAAAATACCGTCAACGAGACATCAGCCGACTATTCGCCAGACAATGTTATCATTCGTTCTAAAAAGAGGATTTGGATATGGATAATACTAATTTTTGTAATATTGTTTATGGGAGGAGTATGTTATTGCTACCTTACTAGTTATTGTTATAAAAAAAAGCGTAATATAGAGCCTATTGCTCAACCAAATATTGAAAAAAGAGACGACCCAATATCACAAAAACATATTCTACCAGAGGTGGCAGACACCAACTATTTTGAAAATAGAAAATATCTTGAATATATCGACACCATTGAGGTTCGTGCTGGAATCACACTCGTTAAGTTGTCAAAAAGATATTACCATTCAAAACAGTTTTGGCTATATATATATGAGGCAAATAAATCTGTTTTGCCCAATGCAAACAATTTGAATATAGGCACAATACTTGCAATACCAAAGATGGAAGAACGACTCATCAATGAGTCTGATTCTAATTTGATTTTCAAACTAAAAAACATAACTGACTCCATTGCAAAACAATGAAAATAAATCATATAGCCACAAAACTCAACCTCTCGCCTCACAGAGTTGAGAGCGTAATAAGACTGCTTAGGGAAGGAGCAACTATCCCGTTCATTGCCCGTTATCGCAAAGAACAAACCGGCTCTCTTAATGAAGTAGAGATAGAAAATATATACAGAGAAAATGAACTTTTTGAGGAGATTGCCAAAAGAAAAGCGACTATTTTGTCAAAGATAGAAGCGTTGGAAAAACTCACACCAGAACTAAAAGATAGGATAGAGCAATGTTTTTCTACGACCGAACTGGACGACATATATTTACCTTATCGACCTCAACGCAGAACCAAGGCACAGATTGCACGAGAACGGGGACTTGAGCCTTTGGCTAAAATCATAATGTCTCAACAAAACAGAACTCTTTCAGATGTAGTAAAATATTATTTGAACAACGATATAACGACCGAAGAGGAGGCTATAGATGGTGCTATTAGCATTATCGCTGAATGGATTAGCCACAGGAGTATATCTCGCAACTCAGTCAGACGACTTTTCAACAACCAAGCACTCATCATCAGCAAGGTCGTAAAAGGCAAGTCAGACACTGAGGAGGCACAAAACTTCAAAGACTATTTCGACTACTCTACCCCTCTAAAAAAAGTGCGTTCGCATACCCTTTTGGCTATTAGACGAGGAGAGGCAGAGGGAATTTTAAGGGTATCTATCACAATAGATAGCGATGTGGCTATCAATACTCTTTGTCGTATTTTTGTAAAAAGCAATAATCCTTTAAGCAATATTGTCGCCAAAGCCATAGAGGATAGTTATAAACGGCTGTTGAAACCCTCTATCGAATTGGAATTTGCCAACCAGAGTAAAGAGAGAGCTGACAAAGAGGCAATATCTATTTTTGCCGAAAATTTACGGCAATTGTTACTTTCTCCGCCATTGGGACAGAAAAGAGTATTGGCTATCGACCCGGGCTTTAGGACGGGCTGTAAAGTAGTGGTGCTTGATGCACAAGGCAATCTTGTTCATAACGATACGATATATCCTCATCAACCAATCGGTAAAAGCATCGAGGCTATGCGAAAAATTTCTAATATAGTAGAAACATATAAGATAGAGGCTATTGCAATAGGAAATGGTACGGCAGGACGAGAGACGGAGAGTTTTATCAGAAAAATGCGATTTCATTCAGACATACAGGTTTTTGTAGTCAATGAAAGTGGTGCAAGTATCTATTCGGCTTCTAAAATTGCCCGTGAAGAGTTTCCCAACTATGATGTAACTGTGCGTGGGTCAGTGTCGTTGGGCAGACGGCTAATGGACCCTTTGGCGGAACTGGTCAAGATAGACCCTAAATCTATTGGCGTGGGTCAGTATCAACACGATGTCAATCAGAAAGATTTGAGGGAGGCGTTAGGCTTTGTAGTATCGTCTTGTGTAAACTCTGTTGGGGTCAATGTCAATACTGCCAGTAAGTATCTATTGACCTACATCTCTGGCATAGGAGAAGTCCTAGCACAAAACATAGTCGATTATAGAACAGCAAATGGAGCATTTAATAGTCGAAAAGATTTGATGAAAGTACCTAAAATGGGTACAAAATCATTTGAGCAGTGTGCCGGTTTTATGCGAGTAGAAAACTCCGATAATCCATTGGATAACAGTGCTGTACACCCCGAAAGTTATCCGATAGTAGAAAAGATGGCAAAAGATATGGGAGTTGATATTGTAGTGTTGATGTCGTCAGCAGATATAAGAGACAAGATAGACCTTAAACGCTATATGTCAAGTTCTGTGGGTATGCCTACATTAACCGATATTATAAGCGAACTCGAAAAACCAAGCAGAGACCCTCGTTCTACAATTACGGTCTTTGAATTTGATAAAAACATTAACAAAATAGAGGATATAAAGGTAGGAATGCGACTACCGGGCATCGTTACAAATATTACAAAATTTGGTGTTTTTGTCGATGTAGGGGTTCATCAAAGTGCGATGATACATATTTCAAACCTCGCCAATAGGTTTGTAGCAGACCCTAACGAAGTGGTCAAACTCAACGATTGTATCGTGGCAACAGTCATAGAGGTCGATTGCCAACGCAAACGCATAGCATTAAGCCTTAAAGATTAATTAACAATACAATAACAAATATGCTGTCGATACTGATACCTGTTTTCAACCACAATATAGTTACCCTTGTCTATTCTCTACAACAACAATGTATGGAGTGTGGCATCACTTTTGAAATTATAGCGATAGAAGATGGCTCACAATGTTGTATAGAAGATAATAGTGAGGTAGCCTCTTTGTTTGGTGTTCGACACATAGTGTCGAAGGATAACATAGGGCGTTCGGCTATTCGCAACAGGCTTATATCAGAGGCTCGATGTCGTTATTTGCTCTTTGTCGATTGCGATTCTGAGGTCATAAGTCCCAACTACATAAAGCATTGGACACAACATTTGTCTGACGGCTGTCTTATCAACGGAGGCATAGATTACGATTTTGCAATAAAAAATGCTAAACAATACTCTCTCCGCCTTAAATATGGGCAACGAGAGGTGATATCAGCCAAGGAGAGGTCGGATAGGGAACTCCCTCTCACCACGTTCAACCTACTGGCTGACAGAGATTTATTCACAAGCACTCTTTTTGACGAAAAGATAGTCGGCTATGGCTATGAAGATTTAATATTAGGCTACTCTTTGGCACAGAGAGGTATTGGCATTACTCATATCGACAATCCTTTACGACACACCGGACTCGACACAAACAGTATTTTTTTACAAAAAACAAATAATGGCATTAATAATCTTTGTCGGCTATACCATTGTGGCAACTACCCTAACCTTAAAAATCACTCTAAAATATTACGATATTTCACGACTATAAAGAAGTGTTATTTAACGGCTTTTGTAGGAAACCTTTTTATGCTCATCAGACCAATCTTGACAAAAAATCTACTCGGCTCAAATCCATCGTTGATACTATTTGATATTTTCAAGTTAGGAGCATTGTGCAGATACTCTACCGAACGCTCGTATCCATAATTTTCATCATACAAAATAAGAAAAGGTGTTTAATCCCTATTAGAAATCTACATAAAATCTCAGTCTCACGCCCCAATTGACAGCATTATGGTCTTGACGATGTGTTAGTCGCCAAACAGACTCTAACGACAGTATTCTCAATATATTGGTAATACCCACACCTGCCTCCACATACGGTGTTTGAAGCGAACTGGTAATAGGCATTGTTAACACTTTTGAGTGCTTAGAGTCCATATATCCCCATGCCATATTTATAAACGCAGTCTCTCGCAGCAACAACTCTTTGACTATCGGTATTTTATTAAAAAAAAGACCATTTGTATAGTATCGCAAAAATAGAGATGCGTAGGTATCGGCAAAAAACTCCGACTGATTAAGTAGGTTGAAATTATATTTATTGCTCCATATACCTTGCATAGTCAAAGGCTGTTCGAGTAGCACATAGGGGACACCTCCAAAAATCTTTGTGGCTGATAATGAATAGTTTATTTTCCCAAAAACAGTGGGCACTACCTGCCTAATGGCAAACATTAATTTTGCATATTTATGGTAGCCTATAGAGTCTATGCTATAAGCACCTGCATCAGCAAAGAGGGTCAATATAGGATAGTTTGTCGGCATATATAGACGGCGAAAACGCTTTTGTATGTATTTTCTACCAAAACTGAATCGCAACATAGCGTTGAGAGTAAACACGGTAACTGCATCTATTTGCTGGTCATCGTGCCTAAACCCCACAAGATGGTTAGCATAGAGCATTGATAAAGAAGGCGTAAATGAGGCTTTCAGAATTGCATTATCATAGGTATAATTCATTATTATATTTTGATTGCGAAGCAGTTTGTCATATATCTGTCCCCACGAGAACGAAGTAAATATATTTTCACTCCCACTCATCAATTTTTCGTTTGTTAATTCTCTAAAATCGTATCCCAACCGATATACATCATTATTGTACGAAAGGCTAAATGTATGATTCTGGGTGGTGTCTAAAAATAGTTGCAGAGAAGTACCATATTTAGTTTTTTTATCGGAGAGACCATAACCTAAATATCCGCCAACCATAAGGCGTTCGCTAAACATCTTGCTCGTTCTCAGAGCAAAGGTAGGACGAAATCCCTCCAAAGGATTGTATCTTACAAAACTATATATGTTGCCAAAATCAATTTTACCCCAATGAATATATCCGTTAATAGCAATATCTGTGAAAGTACGAGTAACCTGCTGTATATTTGTGTTGTTTAGCGTGTCTATTTTAGTATAAAACATATCTTGACCACCTATTATATCTTGCTTTTTCGTTGGCATATTGATGCTATCGGATATAGAATGAAGAGAGCCATACTCCTCATCTCTATCGATGACCACAAGCATATTATTTGTGTCCAACGAGAAGCCAAAGTCATTTTTGAGACTAACATATTGATTACTCTTTTTATAAAAATATTGATTCTTGTTGGTTTTCACAAAACTTTGCTTGATATGAAAATCTTTTACGAAATTTATGTTAGCGCTATTAAGAATTGTCATATTTATACTCATCAACGCAAAAGATTGTGCGTTTATCAACACACTCCCTTTGAACGCAAGGTCTTTTTTGTTTTTGGGTTCAAAGACGACATAATAGCATATCGCACTATCTTTGGTTATAGAGTCTGATACAGCATAGTTGTAGAAAAAAGTTCCTATCTTGGCAATTGGCGAGGGGAATGATTTTTTTAAAAACAATATTTGATTTTCATAAAAATCTATTTTAGGAGTGTATATTGCCAATAAATGTTCTATTGCTTCGTAGCCAATCATCTCAAGAGTGTTGGAGTACTCTTTTATATTTTCCCGTTTTGTACTATCTTTAAGGCGTGTTTCTCTTTCAATATTGTGCGAAAAATGTATCGGCAATATGATTGTAGAGTCGTGGTAGGATATGATAGTGCTACTTTTGAGTTCCGCCAATATCGAGTTGTTCAATAGTTTGGGGTTGATATTGTCAAAATATAAGCGTGTGTTCTGCTCTTTGTCGGCGATGAATCCAAACTGATTGCTGGGATTATTTTGCTCTCGTCTCTTATCGAATTGTGCGATGATACGGTCTATTATTCTTTTAGATGACGATATAGCCACTTCGTCAAGCGAGAGGTCTTCTTTTTTTAGAATGATATTGATTGATTGGTCTCGTTGATTTTTGTTAAGTTTCACCCGTTTAGTCTCAAATCCAAACATCTCTACCCGTATAGCACTCTGTTTGGAGGCAGATTTCAACAAGAAATAGCCTTCGGCATTGGTTGTGGTAGTGATACTTGTCTGGTCAAATCCAACAATCGCACCCTCTATCGGTTGATGGTCGTGGTCGGATAATACTTGCCCCACAACGATTATGTCTGTTTGTGCCGATACCGCAACACAACACAACAATAATATCACAACAATTAATGTACGAATTGTATTCATTATAAATATTAGTATCTATTTTGCTACAACAAAAGATTTTTTTTTGTGTCTAAAAAATAGTACTACCGTTATCCACGAAGCAAGAAAGCCTATGGTTAAGACAGTCAAGGCAATGATGAATATATCGTAAACTTTGATTGATATAGGATATTTTTCTACAAAAGATATATCGCTCATCGTGATAAATCCAAATTTATATTGCAAATAGCAAATAGCAATACCTCCTATCACACCTATTACCGTGCCAATTATTGCCATTATCCAACCTTCCACGAAGAATATGGCTTTGGCACGACTGTTTTTTATTCCAAGATGTTTGAGTGTCTGTATGTCGTACTGTTTTTCGAGCAATACCATCGATAGCGAAGCCACTACATTGCAAATAGCAATAAACAACATAAAGAGCAATATGACGAAGACTAATAATCGTTCTGTTTTTATTATTTTGAAATAATCTTGGTGTTGCTCGAACCTGTCTCTTACCTCATATTTATCACCAATATCATTGGTAATAGATTGCTGAATTGCTTTAATGTCTTGCCCTCTCTTTATCTTTATATTGATGGCAGAGACCATCGAAGAGTTGTAGTCGTACATTTTTCGTGCAAAATCAATAGGCACTATAAGTATATTTTCGTCTATCTCCATTTGGTTGGTTGCAAATAGTCCACTGACAAATAGTTCGCCCTTTTTGAAAGCCTCATCAGGACGAAGCGTGTTTATTCTACCTTGTCGTTGAGGCACATATATTGTTATTCCGTTCACATAATCGACACCAAGATTTAGTTTTGACGCAAGTCCTATACCAACAATAGATAGGTCAAAATCATAAGAGTAGAGCCTAAATGCTCCCTCTTGCATAAGTCCGTCTATATCAAACACTTTATTATAGCAACTATCGACTCCTCTGAGGCGAAATGGAGTTTGGTTATCGTTATAACTAATAAGAGCATCGTCTTCGAGCGATTGAGAGAACACAAGAATATTGCTATCTCTCTGTAACCTATCTTCTATTGCCTTATAGTCAAACACTTTGCCGCTGGCAATAGTTATTTGCAGGTCGGCATCAAGTGCAGATAGCGAATCCTCTATAATATCTACAAAACCATTGAAGACAGACAACACACAGACCAAAGCCGCAGTGGTGATACTTACTCCTATTACAGCAATGGCAGATATTACATTTATTGCATTTTGACTTTTGTGAGAAAAAAGATACCGCCACGCAATAAAAAACACAACTCTAATGTTTGATAAAAAGGCTCTCAACGACACAACAAACTATTTTTTTAGTAAGTCATCGATTTTTTCGAGATAATTAAGCGAATCATCAAGCATAAATATCAGTTCGGGAACAATCCTCAGTTGGTTTTTAATACGCTTTCCAAGTTCAAATCGCAAAGCCTTGCTATCTTCCTCTACAAGTCTGAAAATTTCTTCTGCTTTTGTGTTAGGAAAGATGCTCAAATATATACGAGCGATGCCCAAGTCGGGCGAGATTCTTACATCTGTAACAGAAATAATCACTCCTTGCATCTTTTTTGCATACAGTAAAAAAATTTCTCCAAGTTCTTTCTGCAACATTCGGGTTACTTTATCTTCTCTTGTTGGTTTCATAGGTGTTAGATATTAAGATTTATGTGTAATAACTTTTGCAAAGTTAAACAAATTATTTCGTTGAAAAGTTAGAGGTTTGCCATCTGAATAAGTCAATATATAGCAGTAGGACAACTATAACAAAAAAATGGGTTGTCGTTTATGCTATGCTTTACGTACTATTGCTATCGGTGTCTGTTGAGACGACTGCCCAAGCGGATTGTCTTTGAAAAGTGCTTTTAGGAAATGGTCATCTAAATGCTTCGATGACTTACCTAATATATCCACATTCAAATCGTTGGCATCTAATACTACAAACTCATTACCAAGCCGTTTTTTCATCTCTACAGCTACTTTGTTGGGGTTTGCAGGTGCTTTTTTTGCATACCTATTATAAGGAGGCAAAGTATATTCGCATGGACCATCGATAGCATAAGCCTTTGGACCACAAACTTTGTAGAACACACCACGAACACCAAACGGTTTGGTTACCGCAGCTGCCACACAACCAAGCAATATGCGAGGCAACCCCACATCTTCCAACGCCAGTTGCATAGTATGAGGACTACCTAAACCGATGCCATAAGGTGATTTATATACAAACTTCACAAGTAGTTTTGCCAACCAAGATGGTTTGATTTCATCTATCGGATATGAGCGTCCTTGCGTTATGGCGATGATTTTTTCACTGCAAAAAACGATATCATCTGCCTGACGAATATTGGCGGTGTATTTATCTACGACATCTTCAAACAGTTTGTCGTCTCTCATCACAACGTGAGTTTTTATTGGGACTCTCAACCATTTGACACCATCTATCTCTATGGCAAGATTTTTGCCCTCATTGGCTTGAATATTCATATTTGTAAAAAAATTTAGTTATAACTTTTGCAAAGATACTATTTTTTGTTGTCAATTCGAAGTAAAAATTGTAATTTTGTTGCAAAATATTTACAATAAATATGTATATCAAAAGTCTCAACATACTCAACTATCGCAACATAAAAGAGAGCGAAATCTTTTTTTCGCCTAAAATAAATCTACTTGTTGGTCGCAACGGTATGGGCAAGACAAATATCATTGATGCGGTCTATTACCTCAGTTTTTGCAAAAGTCATATCAATTCCACAGACAGTCAGCTTATCAACAATCAAGCTGACTACTTTATGCTACAAGGCACTTATGGCGACAATAGTCAAATTTCGTGTGCCGTCAAACCGGGGCGTAAAAAACAATTTTTATACAACAAAAAAGCCTACGAAAAACTTGCCGACCACATTGGCAAAGTCCCTTTGGTTTTAGTATCTCCCGCTGACCTGTCGCTGATAAATGATGGTAGCGACCAGCGAAGACGATTTATGGACATAATCATATCGCAATACGACAGAAAATATCTAAACGCCTTACTGACCTACAACGCTACCCTACAATCACGCAATGCAATGCTTAAACGCCACGAGATGATTGATGACACAATGCTAGAGGTCTTAAATGACAATCTTTGCTCAATGGCAGACTATATTTTTACATGCAGAGATGATTTTACCAAACAATTCACACCTGTATTCAAAGAGTTCTATGCGAAAATCACCTCATCGACAGAAACCGTTGGGTTGCAATATTGCTCACAACTACACAGCCAATCACTGGACAAATTACTTACTTCATATATCGCAAAAGACAAAACACTGGGATACACTACGGTAGGCATACACAAAGATGATTTGGAAATGAAGTTAAATGACTTTATGATAAAACGAAATGGCTCACAAGGACAGAACAAAAGTTTTCTTGTGGCAATGAAATTAGCCCAATTTGTTTTCTTAAAAAAAGTATCGCACAAAACACCTATATTACTACTCGATGACCTATTTGACAAACTTGATGCTCAAAGAGTTGCCAACATAATTAAAGAGATTTCAACCGATGATTTTGGTCAAATATTCATCTCTGACACCAATAGAGAACATATCGATAGCGTAATAAATAAGCACCTTGACACATATAAATCATTCTATATAGAAAACGGCTCAATTGCCGAATCTTAATTGATATTCGTTATGAAAAAAGTATTTTTATCCGTAATAGCAACCATTATTTTAACGAATATTGTAACGGCACAACCATATCAAACCCAAATCTTTAATCCAAATATAAAAACATTAGAGATATACAACCAAAACCATCGTAACGAAATACCTGTATTAGAACTGAATAGCGATGACAAGTTGATAGTTAGTTTTGACTATATGGAATTTTCTAAAAAGACATTCTATTACAAAATAGTCCATTGCGACAAAGAATTCAATCGCTCTATGCTCTCTGAAATGGAATATTACGAAGGTTTTGTCAGCGATATTATCTACGATGTCGCTACTTCGCAAAATACAATAAACAACTACACAAACTATAAAATAACACTGCCGAACAACGAAAACGACAAGTTCAAAGTCTCTGGTAACTATGTCATATTAATATCCCAAAACAATGATTTTGACAATCCCGATGCTTCTGCTCAATTCTATATCGTAGAGCAAAAAATAGATATTTCCGCCACAATAAAATCCGCCACAAATTTAGGGTTCAACACTCACTACCAACAACTTGAAATAGAAATAGACAACTCACACTATCCAATACAAAACCCTTTTGCCGACTTACGGGTCGATGTGATGCAAAACCATAGAACAGACAACGCTGCAATAGATATAAAGCCTTCATTTACATCTCTATACAAACAAAAATACAACAACAACAACTATCTCATCTTTGAAGGCATCAACCAATACCGTTTCATAGATTTTTCGGACGAATATAATTATAGTGGCGAGATAGAATCCATTGAGATAACTCCAAGTGGCAGTGTCGTTTGGGTGCAGACAGCATATCCTCGCAATGAATCTTTCTCTCCTTCTTCTTACGGAAACGCAAATGGACAATATATCATCAACAGACGAAACTACGACAACAGCAACTTTGAAGCGGATTATATGTGGGCGAACTTTGTGCTACCCAACAGACTTGAATACACCAACTACAATATTTTCTTGCTCGGAGATATGCTCAACAATAGGCTTGATAGCACTTCTCAAATGGAGTATAATCCAACTCTAAATATATACCAAAAAAGTATTTTTCTCAAACAAGGTGGTTGTAGTTTCCTATATGCTTTTGTGCCAAAAGATTGTAAAACCATACAAGAGTGTGAGGCTTCTATGATGCCATTTGAGGGCAGTTATTGGCAAACTAACAACGAATATACAATTTTTGTTTACCACGATGCATTTGGTCAAAGATATGAAAAACTAATAGGTGTCAAAAAGATAAAATACTAAAATTAATCATATAATATGCAACAAAAACACTTTTTTGAAGTCTTATAGTTATATATTATATAAAAAAAAAGAGATAAAAAGTTTAGATGTTAGAGATAATCACAAAATACCCTTTTATAGTATTAATAATAACCTTTATAGGCGGTTGGGTTATGATGCCTTCTGTATTGGCTTTTGCAAAAAAACACAATTTAGTGGTCAGACCAAACAAAAGAACATCTCACATAGGTAATGTACCCAATATTGGAGGACTCAATATCTTTCTTTCACTGATGATTATATTTGTGCCAATGCTATTTGGGAATATGATGAATATCTATTTCTTCATTGGACTATTCATAATGTTTTTAATTGGGTTCCTTGATGACCGGCTGGTATTATCTGCCTACTACAAACTTATAGGACAAACGCTTTGCTCAATATTCTTAATATATTTTGCCAATATTCGCATATTTTCGCTTTTTGGACTATTTGGCATATACGAATTGCCTTTGATATGGAGTTATCTACTATCATATATCTGTTACATATTCATAATAAATGCTTTAAATCTAATAGATGGGGTCGATGGATTAGCCTCTGGGCTAGGGATTTTATATTCAGTGCTATTTGGAATATGGTTTTACGAAAACAAGATGACATATATGGCGATAGAATGCTTTGCTATTGTTGGTTCATTATCGGTTTTTTTTCTTTACAATGTTTTTGGCAAAACAAAATATAAAATATTTATGGGCGATTCCGGATCTTTAGCTCTTGGATACCTAATCACAACAATATCTTTTGTATTTATAGCAGAAAATATGCCCAATATCAACGATTCAACATGCAATATACTTCTTTATCCATACGCTCCTGCAACCGTCATTGCGGTGCTTTTCATACCCATATTTGATGTTATAAGGGTCTCTATCACTCGCATCAAACAAAAAAAATCTATTTTTATAGCAGACAAAAATCACATTCACCACCTACTCCTCAAACTTGGATTTTCACACACAAAAGTTACAGCTATAATACTATCTACCTCTATGATATACACTATTATAGGTATTTTACTAAAAAACCAGATAGTCATTATACAAATTGCTATATTAATATTGACAGGCTGCCTATTAACGCTCCTGTTGTGGCACATAATCAACAACAAAAAAAAGTCATAAAGTAACCAAAAATAAGATGAAAGAATTTCGCAAACTAACGCCAAAAGAAGAAGCCATCATCGTACACAAAGGAACGGAACCTCCTTTTTCTGGTGAGTTTTTAGGCAATACAGAAGAAGGAACATATCACTGCAAACGATGTGGTGAACCTTTATTTGATTCAAAAGATATGTTCAACTCTCTATGTGGCTGGGTCGCCTTTGATGATGAAATAGATAATGCCATCACAAAGAATAAAGACAAAGATGGTATTCGGACAGAGATAGTATGTGCTTCGTGTGATGCACATTTAGGACACTCTTTCTTCAACGAAGGATTTACGGAAAAAGAGACTCGGCACTGCGTAAACTCAATATCTCTAACATTCAGCCCTATACAAGACGAAAATATAGAAGTGGTTTACTTTGCCTCTGGTTGCTTCTGGGGAACAGAATACTATTTCATGAAAGCCAAAGGGGTCACACACACAACAGTAGGTTTTATGGGTGGACATGTCGATAACCCGTCATACGAAGAGGTTTGCGAAAAAAACACAGGACATTTAGAGGTGGTCGAAGTTAAATTTGATAAGAGAGAGACATCTTACGAGGAGTTATTAAAACTATTTTTTGAGACTCACAATTTCACTCAAACAAATGGACAGGGACCAGACATAGGTCCGCAATATTTGTCGGCTATTTTTTGCAATTTAGATTACCAGCGTAATCTGGCAAAACAATATATCGATATTCTTACAGAAAAAGGATATGCAGTAGCAACTACTATTAGAGATACTAGCAAATTCTGGAAGGCTGAAAACTACCATCAACAATACTATCATTACAAAGGAGAAAAACCTTACTGCCATAAATACACCAAGATTTTTTAACCTATTGTTTTTTTAATAAAAAAAATATACCTTTGCAATACATTTTTTATACTAATTGATATGATAATACTTATAAAATTTATAATAAAAACAAACAAAAAACACTAAAGACATGAAACATTTATTTTATTTGACTATTGCTATAAGCATAGTATTATCTGCTTGTAAAAAAAGCGAACCGGAAAAAATCAACTTGGTTTTAGACACTGAGACCGTAGAGGTGAAGGAGGCTAAAATCCAACTTGTCAAAGTACAAAAAAGCGACGGAGCCGTTACCGTTAGTTCTTCGAACGAAACAGTTGCTAAGGCAACCATAAAGGAAACTGTGATAACTATAACTGGAGTATCAGAAGGACAGGCTAATATTATTGTAAAAGATAATAGTAATACCAAAACTATTAGCGTAACAGTACTCAAAAACAGTGACAATCCACCGACTCCTCCTACCGAAGAATTTAGCGTTACTCCTATACAGACACAGTATTTAGCTATAGGCGATGTTTTCTTCTACGACATTAAAGGCTCTGGCTCTTATCTTATAGAGGTAGTGACTCCGTCAGTTGCCACTTTTGAACTTACCCCAGACAAAAAGCAAATCAAAGCTACTGCCATTTCCGAAGGACTTACCTCATGTAAAATCATTGACCAAATAGCAACTCAACAATCATCAGAAGGCAAAGAGGTGGCAGAAATAATTGCTGTACAAGTAATTGCAAATGCAGAACTAACTCTATCTCAAACATCTATTGCTTTACAAGAAGGAGAGACTTCGGATAGAATATCTGTCCTATATCATTCTCAAACACCAAACTATGAAATATCTTCGTCTAATGAAAATGTTGCTATTGCCAATATAACAGGCAACGATATCACTATAAAAGGTTTGGCTGGTGGAAGTGCTGTGATAACTGTAACCGACAATGGTTTTAATCCAGCACAAAGCAAGACCATAGATGTCAATGTGATTGATGAGAATTCTGAATTCGAGGTTAATCCAAATGGTGTTTTAATTTCAATAGGAAATTCTACTGGCGACATAGTACTACCTGATGCCGCAAAAAGAGTACCTGGACACAACGCTGGTTACGAAAGTCCTTTCTACAAAAAGACAGGTATCACAAGTGTTGATTTCAACAATGTAGAGTTTATAGGAACATGGGCGTTTTACCAATGTGCAGACCTTGAGACAATACATCTACGAAAAGTAAATGTCATAATCAACTCATTCTACAAATGTACAAAACTAAAAAATGTATATTGTTATATGGAAGATCCAACTACTGTTAGCTTTCACAACTCAGATAAAGCATTTACTATGATAGCACCAGATGCTGTACTACATGTACCCGCTGGCAAAACAGCCGCTTATCAAGCAACAGAATTTGGCAATTATTTCTCAACAATAGTAGAAATGTAATAAACTCAAAAACCATCATACTATCTTAGTGAATCTATAAACATCATTTACAATGATTTTCTAAGATAGTTTTTTTTTCTAACCCATAAAAAAAACAAAATAATGAATAAACAATTATCAATAATATACACGTTTGTAATATCATTGTTGTTAATAACTTCTTGTACTAAAGCATCACAACAAGATTTAAATATAGAAAAAGACAATGTAGAAATAGCTACCGAAGGTCAGACAGATATAAAAATACTGTCTGGAAGCGGACAGTATTCTGTAGAAAGCAATAATACTGGGGTCAATACAATTATATCGGGAGATTTAATCGTCATAGAAGGAAAAACTAACGGAGAATATACTTTGACGATAAAAGATATCAAGACACAACAAACTAAACAAATAAACGTTTCGGTAGTCGCTCCCTACGCCGAAATTCATACCCTATTACCAAAAGGTTCCGCAATGGAATTTCTTGCCATTCCTTACAATCAAGATGCTTGGGTAGATATAAATGGTAATGAAAAAAAAGATGCTGACGAAGAGATAAAAAATAATAGGCTGCCAAAAAAATTCACTTTAGACCAAACCAAATTTAAAATATATGGAAATATAAAAGAACTATACTTCATACCACAAGAAATCTCTTATATTGATGTATCAAAGTTACCTGCATTGGTTTCTCTACAATGCGAGGGCAACAAAGCGTTGAGCAGCATTGACATTTCAAGCAATATGAAACTTAAGAGTGCTTATTTAGCAGGGAATGGATTAATCTCTCTGTTATTGCCTCGCAGAGACAATAACGTATTGGAGAATATAACCTGTCCTCAAAATCAAATAGAAGCATTAGACCCTTCTCACTGCCCAAATTTATATTGGTTAGAATGTAATAAAAATCAATTGACTACTCTTGATTTGTCTAAAAACACAGAGTTGATGACATTATTTGTTCAGTATAACAACCTTACAAGTTTAGATGTTTCAAATTGTTTCAGTACTATAGAAATAACTAAAACAGATGAAACCAATGGCGAAACATACAAAGAACAAGTAGGACTAAAAATGTTTTTTAGTTACAAAAACAACCTAAAATGTATCAAAATAAGCGAAAAACAGAAAGAAAGGATAGAAAGGGACAAGTATATTGAGAATGGATTATGGAAAAAAGACGATGCAACGGTATTGAGTACTGAAGGGTGCTAAAATACAAGAATTTCTCCACAAAAAGTGTCTAAATAAAAAACAGGATTCATGTTTATACTTGAATCCTGTTTGCATATATTGTAACACACACACAACTCAACGCTACGCCACCTATCAACCTCTCTTTCCAAATGTTTATTCAACCCCTTTCTAATACCTCTATTCACTTCATTGATAACCTCCATGTCTGGCATTAAATGAGGCTTACTCTGTACCACCGCCTCTACCCAACGCTGTCTCGCTCGCTCTACCTTGTCAGGTGTACGCTTACTAAAACGAATAT